>JAEEGL016617483.1_pt1 | contig 24179 bp, 22 predicted proteins | sample 9134231 | NCBI WGS metagenome assembly JAEEGL01 (sample SAMN16246548, study PRJNA631951) | gut metagenome | biome: gut microbiome; feature: rumen; material: fiber-attached | host: Bos | place: Iran: Karaj | collected 2018-10
AAGAACTGGATATTATGGAAAATATGCTAAATGTAGAAATTTAACTATAGATGAAATGTGTGAAAAAGTTAAAAATGGAGAAGAATATGTAATAAGATTCAAATCTATGGGAGACTTCGATAATAAAATTAAATTTCATGATGAAGCAAGAGGAGACTTAGAATTATCAGAAAATGATGAAGACTTTGTAATAATGAAAAAAGATGATTTATTACCAACATATCATTTTGCTCATTTAGTAGATGATCACTTAATGCGTACTAATCCAGTAGTAAGAGGAGAAGAATGGTTAAGTAGTGCTCCTAAACATGTTGAGTTATTTAATGCTTTTGGATTTGAATTACCAAAATATATACATACTCCTTCATTAATTAAAAAAGAAGGAAATAGTATTAGAAAGATATCTAAAAGAAAAGATCCCGAAGCTACTATGACATATTATAGTAATTTAGGATATCCAAAAGAAGCAGTAGTTGAATCTTTAATGACAATTATTAATTCTAACTATGAAGAATGGCATACTGCAAACCCTGATAAGCCATTTACTGAATTTGTATTTAATCCAGAAAAAATGTCTAACAGTGGTGCTTTATATGATTTAGAAAAATTAAATAGTATTTCTAAAGAAATAATATCTAAAAAGAAAGCTAAAGATTTATGTGAAGAAACATATGAATGGGCTAAAGAATATAATGAAGAATTAAAGAAATTAATTGAAGTAGATAAAGATTATTATACATCTATTTTAAATATTGAAAGAGAACAAGAAAAACCAAGAAAAGATATTGTTAATTATAGTATGATACCTTCTTTAATATGGTATATGTATGACGATGAATTTAATTCTCGTGATAAAGAATATGAATGGAAAAATATTACTGATATGAATGAAATAAAAAATATCTTAAATGTTTATTTTGATAAATATTATGATATTAATGATGATAAAGATACTTGGTTTAATAAAGTTAAGGATTTATGTGATGAACTTGGTTATGCTTCTAATATTAAAGAGTATAAACAAAATCCAGATAACTTTAAAGGAAATGTTGCTGATATTAGTACAGTTATAAGAGTTGCTGTTACTTCTAAATCAAATACTCCAGATCTTTATGAAATATTAAAATTACTTGGTATAGATAGAATTAAAGAAAGAATTCAAATGTTATAAAAAGACTTGAAAATCAAGTCTTTTTTGTTATAATAAAAACTAATCAGGAGGAAAACTATGGAAATTAAAGAATGGGATTTATATACACAAGAAGAGAAGAAAACAATACTTAATCATTGGTGGCATTATTATGGGAAATTATTATATTCATTAGATGAATTAGAAAGATTTAATAAATTACTTGATACTAATTGTGATGAAGTGTTTACAACAGCAATATGTAGTTATACAAGAGGATACTCAAGTCAAATATTAATAAGTGCTATGAGACAAGGTAAAGTAGATGAATTATTTAAAGTACTTCCAGATACAATTACAGATGATGAATTAAGAAACAGAGCTTATAAAGCACTATGTAATGAGTTCCTAAGTGAAGTAGTTGGAACATTAAATAATCCAGAACCATCTATTCCAATGAGTGATGATGAGATAATTAGTCAATTATTATAATTATTGACAAAAAGCGCAAAATATATTATAGTTATTATGCGTTAGGGGTATGGTTCAATGGTAGAATATTGGTCTCCAAAACCACAGATGAGGGTTCGATTCCTTCTACCCCTGCCAATAGAATATTTACTCTAACTTTTATAGTTAGAGTTTTTAATTATAATAAAAATAGTTATGTTATAATAAGTTTGTAGGTTGTGGTAATATGAATGTTATATTTTTAGATTTTGAAGGAGTATTATATACATATCATTATAATTCATTAGAAGACATAGAAAGAAGAATTAAAACACTTGCTGATATCTGTAATGAATATAATTGTGTAGTGGTTATTGAAGCTGCATCTAAAATTGCTATTGATGAAGAAACATTGGAAATAGTAGAAGATTCATGGATTAATGATATTTTTAAATTATTTAAAAAGTATGGAATTAAATGTATTGGTAGAACACCAAATATTGAGAAAAAAATTAGTGAGTTTGCTACTTTACCTATGTGGAAAGAAGATGAAATTATAGAGTATTTAAAAATGCATCCTGAGATTGATTATTATTGCATAGTAGATGATGATGATTCAAAATCAATAATGCATTGGGATGTATCTGATTTAGATAAATTAAGAGATCATTTAGTTCAAACAATTTATTATTCAGATAATCCTGAAGAAGAAGGTCTTCTTCCAAAACATAAAGATGAAGTAGCAACAGTTCTAAAATTAAAAATATAATAGCAAGATATAGTTGTTAGTTAAGATAATTAAAATAATTAGTTATTTTGATATAATAAATTAGAAATGAGGTATTTTTTATGAAAAAAACAAATATGAGAATAGGTATAGATTTAGATGGTGTAGTTATAGATAGTGAAACTACATTTAGAGTATATGAAGAGATATTTGCAATTGAAAATATCAACAAAAAAATAATAGATTTCGATGAGCCAAAATATCAAGGAAGATATGATTGGACTAAAGAAGAGCAACATGAGTTTAATGAGAAGTATCTTCTTAAAGCTGCACAAGAAAGTCATCTAATGCCAGGATTTTTGCCAATCTATAAAAGACTTAAAGAACTTGGTTTTGAAATGGTTGTAATTACTGCTAGAGGTGTATTTATTGCAGAAATGAAAGATGATGCTATTAGATTGCTAAAAGAAAATAATGTAGTTTTTGATAAATATTTTTGGAATATTCATGATAAATTAGAAATATGTAAAAGAGAAAAGATAGATATAATGATTGATGATGACTATAAAATAATTCAACAATTAAGTAATGCTAATATTAAAACATTATATTTTAGAGCTGCTAATTTGAAAAAATTAAATGAAACAGAATATATTCATGAAGTAAATAATTGGGGCGATGTATATAGATATTTTGTTGAATCAGCGAATAAATAATAGGTTTAATATCAGTTCGTTATTTATTAATTATAGTAACTGTTGGTGATATATAAAAATTGTCAAAACACTTTGACAATTTTTAATTGTTTTAAATAAATAATATGTTATAATATTGAACTAACAGGGAGGTTTAAATATGGAAAGAGAACAAATAAAAGAAGAATTAATTAATAGATATAAATATATTTATGAAAATGCTACATGTATTCTAGCTCCTTTAATGTATCAACAAACTGAAGATGAAAGAGATAGATTAAACGAACAATATAGAAAAGAAAGTGAGAATCATCCTTTTATATCAAATGATTTACTTATCTATTTAAAGGGTTTGCCTCAAGAATTACTTTTAGATTTAGAATCATTCTTATTAAGTGATATACCTTTTAATCAAAGTAAATTATATGTTGAGTTAGAAGAAAAAAAGAAAAATCCTGAGTTTTTAACTCAAGTAAAAAGAGGATTGGAATTATTAGAATATGATAATTCTCGTTATTCCTGCTTTCAGACAAAATTAGATTCTTGGAAACTTTATAATATAGTAAGAAGTTTCATTAATGAACAATCTGGTGATTTAAAAAATAAAGAAAAGAAACTATCAGCATTAGATGAATATTTTAGAATAAATAGATATAAAAATGATGGTAAATTATGGACTAGTGGCTTTTCATTCAATTTTAAAGATATGAAAAATTGTTTAAATTATAGTGCTGTAATGTCAAAATATGAAAGAGCACCAAGAAGAGATAAAAAAGATATAGGACTTAGAAAAAGTGACTTTGTAAGTTATATTGCAAATCAAGATAATCATTATGAATATAATTTTTCAATTTTAACAGAAGAAGAAAAACAACAAATTTATCTTACATATCATGATGAATTACCTTGTGATTTAGAAATAAGTTGTGATTTAGAAGAATATAATTCTAGTGTATCTGAATCAAGATTAACAAGACCAGATCATACAGAACCATGTGGTGAATCATTTTGCATAAATGAAGATAAAATCTTTGTTAATCCTAATAGTATTGTATATAGATATTTTCAAGTATGTCCTCATTGTGGATATATGGTAAATATTCCAAATGAAATTTTATCTGAGGGTGTAAAAAAGAGAATTGAAGAAAGATGTTCAAAAGATCCATATCTTTTTAGAAAAATGCAATTATATTCTGAATTGTTTAGTTTAGAAAAATCATCTATAGATGGACAAATTAAATTAATTAGAAATATATAAAAGAGTAGCTATGCTACTTTTTTTAATAATTGAAATAGATGTATTTAAGATATATAATTATGTTAAGGAGGGATAAGAATGAGAAAGTATATTGCTGAAGCTGTTGGAACTATGTTACTTACACTTGTAGCTTGTGGAATTGCTGTTACTTCAGAAGTTAATTTAGTGGCTACTTCTCTTGCATTTGGTTTAGTTATTGTTGCTGCTGCATATAGTATTGGTAATGTAAGTGGATGTCATATTAATCCTGCTGTATCAATTTCTTTATTTGTAGCTGGTAAAATGACTGCTAAAGAGTGTATTCGTTATATTTGTGCTCAAGTAGTAGGTGCATTTGTAGGTTCATTATTATTAGCATTACTTTTAGGTGGATTTACATCACTTGGAGCAAATGGACTTCAAGGAGATACAACTGTATGGGTTGCTTTAGTTGTTGAAGTAATTTTAACATTTATTTTTACAACTACTATATTAGGTGTAACTGATAAGAAAGAAAATGGCCATGTTACAGGAATTGTTATTGGTCTTACATTAGTGTTAGTTCATTTATTTGGTCTTCCATTTACTGGAACAAGTGTTAACCCAGCTAGAAGTTTAGCACCAGCTGTTTTACAAGGTGGAGATGCTTTATGTAATGTTTGGATCTTTATACTAGCTCCAATTATAGGTGCAGTACTTGCTGGATTATTCTATAAATACGTTTTAAAAGAAAAATAGTCCTTAAAAGAATCAAACTTAATGTTTGATTTTTTTAATTTGACTCAACATTAATTATGTGTTAATATTATGCCAACAGAGATATCTCTGAGAAAGGATGTTATTTATATGAAAAATATTTATAATTTAATTCATCATCATATAGGTAACACTTATACTATTCGACATTAAAATCGATTATAGGTATAAGTGTATTTTGCATTGCTTATACCTGTATGAGAAATAATAATTAAATATTTAGAATACAGGGTAAAACTTGTATTCTTTTCTTTTAGGTTTAAGTAATGCTTTTTAATTAATGAAAGGAGAAAATTATGAAACTAAAAGAAATATTAAGAAAGTTAGTAAGTTATAATACTATTAGAGATAATCAAAATAAAGAAATAATGGATTTTATAGAAAAATATCTTAAAGATTATAACTTTACTACTAAAAGAATTAATAAGTGTTTAATAGCTTATAATGATTTAAATCCTAATATCGGATTTATTGGACACACAGATACAGTTGATTATGACTCTTGGGATTCAAATCCATTTGAACTAATTGAAAAAGATGATATATTAACTGGACTTGGAGTCTGCGATATGAAGGGTGGAATTGCTTCTATACTATATGCAATATCAAAAATAGATTTAGATAAAAATAAAATTGCTCTATACTTTACTAATGATGAGGAAATTGGTTTTGAAGGAATTAATACAATCAAGGATCTAATAGTACCAAATAATATATTAATAGGGGAACCTACTAATAATGTTCCTATATACGGAACTAAAGGTATTCTAGAATTAGAAATAGAATTTTATGGAATTAAGTGCCACTCATCAACACCTAATAAAGGTATTAATGCTATATATGAATGCATTAATTTTATTGGAGAGATAAAAGAATATTATGAAACAACAATCAAAAAGAAAATAAATAATAATTTCGAGATTCCGTATACAACTATGAATATTGGTATGATTGAAGGTGGAGAAAGTATTAATTCAGTTCCTGGTAAATGTAAGATAACTATTGATTTTAGAATTTCTAATGAAGAAGATAATGAAATAATTTTAAACAAACTTAATGAATTATTAAAAAAATATAATTCAAAACTTATTATTAAAGAATCTATATTACCTAAAATTAATAATAATGATATTTCATTTTTAGAAAAAATATCTTATAAAAAAGAAACAAAATGCTATATTACAGAAGGCTCATTTATAAATAAAAACTTTATTATTTTAGGACCTGGTCCAGATACATCACACCAAAAAAACGAGTATATTTATTATAGTAGACTTAAAAAGACAGTAGATTTATATAAAAAAATAATTGAGTTTTATAATAAATAATCATTTACAAATCTTACACTTTGTGGTTTAATAAAACATACGCTATTAATGTTTTAGAAAGAAGGCATAATATGGAAAAATATATATTACAAAAAGATGATTTTGAATTAATAGAAAGAATGGAAGAAGCAGCTTCTTCTATTGAAATGGCATATAAAGGGTTATATATGTTAGAAGTAAATGGCCAAAAAGATTCTAAAGAATACAATAGTATATTTAAACAATTAAAACGAGCTATAAGTGTTGAAGGGAAAATATATGAGTCATCTGATTTGAGTTTTTCTAAATGTCATACATTAATTAATTTCATTGCAGGCTTTAAAGTACCTAGTGATTTTTCTATGGATAATGAAGGCGTAATATTACAAGATTTTGATAATATGGCTTTAAGAAGAGTATTAAATAATTTGATTTATAAAATGTTTCATGATGAAAATAATGTTAAAGAATTAATACCAGATGAAGTAATGAAAGCACTAGAGTCTTTAGGAATAGAAGATTCTGAGCAACAAATAACTTCTTCTGCAATAAACAGTTCTGAATTGCAAAAATCTATAGAAAGAGATATTAATAATAGTTTTTTATTCTTTATACAAGAATGTATTGATAATAAAGAATTTGAGACTATTAAAGACAGATTAATTCAAAGTAAGTATTATACTTCATTTATTAATAAAACATCAGAAGAAGATATGCTTGAAAGAAGATTTAATGCAGGCAAAGACTTTTATTTATATTCTAAGTTTGTAGCAGATGTTGCAAAAATTGGTATAGAACCATATGCAATAATGAGAAATCATAAATCAACAGATGTTTTAACAAGTCAAATTTCCGAAATGTTAGATAATAATGATGAAGATTTAGATGAAGATGAAAATTATATTTCATTTATATTAAGACAATGTATGGCAAGAGCAGCATTACTTAATATGGATGAAGAATCTATTGCGAATATTAATTCAACTTTTCATGATTATATTGAATCAATTCAATATAAATTCTTTCATGCTGAAGATCATTTAGGAAGTGATGCTGTTATTAGTTGCTTTAAATCAGTTAATAGAGATAGAAGCAAGCCTAGTGTATTATCACTTGGAATTAGAAATAATTAGAGATTTAGAATAACTAAATCTCTTTTTTTGTTAAATTGTGTAAAGTTTTAATTGTTTGCCTATTATATATTTACAATATAATTTATAATTATATGGAAGGTAATATTTATTCAACGGAGGAGGTAATAGTATGGATAAGTCTTTAAGGGAGTTTTTGGTATGTGAAAGATGCAGACAGGAGAATAATATTGAATTAATTGCATCAGAGAATTATGTTTCAAATGCTGTTTTAGAACTTCAAGGAAGTATACTTACAAACAAATATGCAGAGGGGTATTCTGGTAAAAGATATTATGGTGGTTGCGAATATATTGATATGTTTGAAACTACTGCTATTGAATATTTAAAAAAACTATTTAAATGTAAATTTGCTAATGTTCAACCTCATAGTGGAAGTAGTGCTAATATGGCAGTATATAGAGCACTATTAAATCATGGTGATAAAGTTATGGGTATGAATCTTAGTCATGGTGGACATTTGACTCATGGATATAAATTAAATTTTAGTGGAGTTGATTATGAAATAATTAGTTATGATGTTGATTCTAAAACTGAAATGATTAATTATGAAGAATTAAGAAAACTTGCTATAAAAGAAAAACCAAAAATGATTATTGCTGGAGCTAGTGCATATTCAAGAACAATAGATTTTAAGAAATTTAGAGAAATATGTGATGAAGTAGGAGCATATCTATTTGTTGATATGGCTCATATAGCAGGATTAGTTGCTGCTGGTGTTCATCCAAGTCCAATTCCTTATGCTGATGTTGTTACATCAACAACTCATAAAACCCTAAGAGGGCCAAGAGGTGGAATTATTCTTACTAATAATGAAGAAATAGCTAAAAAAATAAATAAAGTAATATTCCCTGGTATACAAGGTGGTCCACTTGAACATGTTATTGCTGCTAAAGCACAATGTTTTTATGAAGCACTTCAACCTGAATTTAAGAAATATCAACGCCAAGTTATTAAAAATATGAAAGCTATGAGTGATGAGTTTATTAAACTTGGATATAGGATAGTAAGTGGTGGAACTGATAATCATTTAATATTACTAGATGTTAAATCTTCTATAGGAATCACTGGAAAAGAAGCAGAAAAAGTATTAGATGAAGTTAATATAACTGTTAATAAAAATACGATTCCAAATGAAACTGAAAGTGCTATGGTAACAAGTGGAATTAGAATAGGTAGTCCTGCTATGACTTCAAGAGGATTAAAAACATCTGATTTTAAAGAAATTGCTAGAATAATAGATTTCACTTTAAAGAATTTAGATGATGAAAAGAAGAAAGAAACTGCAAGAAAGAGAGTTAAAAAAATAACTACAAAGTACCCACTTTGGTATAAATAGTTGATTTTTTTCGAAAATGTGGTATTATTAGTACGTAAATAAATTGTTGATTTGGAGTAGTAGTTATTTAGAAATGCTATTGTAGAGAGAAATGATTAGGTGAAACATTTTATAGTATTTAATAATGAATGGACCAATGAGAGATCTTCAGAACTGTAGTATGAAGATACGTGAATACTACACGTTACAAAAGGACATATATGATGGTATATGAATTAGGTGGCTAAATAAGTATTTTATAATCTTATCCTATTTTGGATAAGATTTTTTTATTAAAAGGGGAGTGAAATATATAATGAAACGATGGTGCCTTAGTATTTAAATATTAAAATAAGAAAAGGAGAGATAGAAATGGAAAATATTATATTAACAGGGGATAGACCAACAGGAAATTTACACATAGGACATTATGTTGGTTCCCTAAAACAAAGAGTAGAACTACAAAATAAAGGAGATTATAAACATTTAATAATACTTATAGCTGATGCTCAAGCATTAACAGATAACTCAGGTAATCCACAAAAGGTTAGAGACAATATTGTTGAAGTTATGTTAGATTATCTAGCAGTAGGATTAGATCCTAATAAGACAACATTTTGTATCCAATCACAAATACCTGCATTAACAGAATTAACTGCTTATTATATGAATTTAGTATCTTTACCAAGAGTTTTAAGAAATCCAACAGTAAAAACTGAAATTAAATTAAGAGGTTTTTCTGATAATGAAGAATCTGGTATACCAGTTGGATTTGCTAATTATCCAATAAGTCAAGCAGCAGATATAACTGCATTTAAAGCAAACCTTGTTCCAGTTGGTGATGATCAAGAACCAATGTTAGAACAAACAAGAGAAATAGTAAGAAGTTTCAATAGAACATATAATACTAATTGTCTTGTTGAATGCAAATCAATATTACCAGAAAATGAAGTTTGTTTAAGATTACCTGGAACAGATGGTAATGCTAAGATGAGTAAATCTCTTGGAAACTCAATTTATTTATCAGACGAAAGTGAAGTAATAAAGAAGAAAATTAATTCAATTGCAACATTCCCAAGAGCAATTGAAGAACCAGGAATACTTGAAAATAATGTTTTATTTACTTATTTATCTGCTTTTGCAGTAGATGATCATTTTAAAAAATATTATCCAGAATTTAATAATCTAAAAGAATTAGAAACTGCTTATAAAAAAGGTGGAATAGGTGATGGAAGAATTAAGAAATTCTTAAATGATGTTATGCAAGAAGTTTTAGAACCAATTAGAAACAGAAGAAAAGAATTTTCTAGAAACATTCCATATATTTTAGAAATATTAAAAGAAGGAACTAAAAAAGCGAATGAACTTGCTAATGAAACATTAAGAGAAGTTAAGTCTGCAATGGGAATTGATTATTTTGATGGTGATGCTTTTTTGAAAGAACAAATAGAAAAGTATAAATAATCTTGACAAAAGTAAAAAATAAGAGTAAATTGTATGTATTATTATTATGAGGTGGTAAGCATGGAAACCTATAGAATAAAACATATAATTAACTCAAATTCTAAAGATTTTTATGCTGTCTACACGTCTTTAAAGAGAAATCTTTAAGGACGTGTTTTGTTTTAGGAGGAATTATGAATATGCTCACATTAGATGATTTAGTTTCTTTAGTTAAAGATTATAATCCTGATGAAGTAGATCGTGTTATTAAAGCATATAATATGGCTGAATATTATCATAAAGGACAAAAACGTGAAAGCGGTGAGCCTTATGTTAATCATCCATTAAATGTTGCTTATATTTTAGCTTTAATGCATGCTGATGGAGATACACTTTGTGCAGGACTTCTTCATGATACTTTAGAAGATACAAGTCTTACTAAAGAAGCAATAGAAAGTGAATTTGGTAAAACAGTAGCACTTTTAGTTGATGGTGTAACTAAGATTAGTAGAATTAATTTTATTTCTAAAGAAGAAATGAATTATGCTAATATGAGAAAAATTATAACTAGTCTTAGAACAGACATTAGAATAATTATTATTAAATTAGCAGATAGACTTCATAATATGAGAACACTTTCATATAAAACTCCAGAAAAACAAAGAGAGAATGCTAGAGAAACAGCTGAAATATTTGTACCAATAGCATCAGCCATAGGTGCATATAAAATTAAAAGAGAATTAGAAGATTTAGCATTTATGTATTTATATCCTGATATGTTTTACGTTACTAAATTAAAAAAGGAAAGCATAGAACGTGAAAATGAAGCATTATTAAAATCAGTTCTAAATAGAATAAGTGCAAAACTTAATGATAAAAGAATACCTAATGAAATAAAAGTTAGAACTAAAAATGTATATGGAATATATAAGTATATTTCAAAAGGAAAAGATATTTTATCATTACATGATATTCTTGCATTAAAAATAATGGTTGATAGTATTGATAGAGATGAAGAAGAAAGTATAGATAATTGTTATAGAACACTTGGATATTGTCATAGTCTTTATAAACCAGTTAATGAATTGTTTAAAGATTATATAGCAAATCCTAAAACAACAATGTATAAAGGAATACATACAACTGTTTTTGCAGATGAAAATAAATTAGTACAGCTTAGAATAAGGACTCCTGCTATGGATGTAATTGGTTCATATGGAGTTACTGCTAATTGGTATACAAGTATGGGAAATGCTAAAAATATTATGCAGGAAGATTTAATTTCTTTTCAATTTTTTGAAGGTCTTTCTTTAATGGATGATACAATTACTGATAATAAAGATTTTGTAACTTTAGCAATAGAAGAATTGTTTTCTGAAAAAGTATATATATGTACTGGCTTTGGAGAAGTAATTGAAATGCCAGTTGGATCTACTATTATTGATTTTGCATATAGAATGAATCCAGAAACAGCAAGTAGAATGATTAGAGCAACAGTAAATGGTGAAGAAAAACCATTTGATTATGTTTTAAAAAATAAAGATAGAGTTAATGTTGAAGTAAGTGATTTAGCTCTAGGACCAGATGTAAGATGGGAAAAATTTGCACAAACAAGTTATGCTAGAAAATTAATTCATAATTACATAAATAAAACAACTGATTAATAATCAGTTGTTTTATCTTTATCCCTTTTTATCTTTTCAATCTTTATAGTATATCCTAAAGGTCCTAATATTTGTAATAAGTTTTTAATACTAGGAGAATGCATACCAGCTTCTATTCTAGATATTTTAACTCTATTTACTTTAGAATATAATCCTAATAACTCTTGAGTTAAGTTGTTTTCTTTTCTAAATGCTATGAAATCACTTATGAATTCTTTCTCAAGTTCCTCAGGAGTTTTTGGTGATTCAATAAAATTTACATACTCATACATGTTTTTCATAGTTCTATATTGTAACACATTTGATACGAAAGTCAATAGTTTTTTAAAAAATTAAAAAAGTATGATATAATTAATTCAGAATAGGAGGATATTATGAAAGACGTAAATATTCTTAAAAATTATGGGGTTGATTTAAATAAGAGTCTAGAATTACTTGGTGATATGGATATGTATAATGAAGTAATGAATGATTTTCTTTCAATGATTGATGCAAAAGTAGCTTCACTTGAAAAATATAGAAGTATTAATGATATGAAGAATTATGCTATTGAAGTCCATTCATTAAAAAGTGATGTTAGATACTTAGGTTTTATGGCTTTAGGTGATATGGCTTATGAACTTGAACTAAGAAGTAAAGAAAATGATATAGCTTCAGTGTCAGCTAAGCATCCTGCTTTAATGGCTGAAGTAAAGAAAATGATCGGTATATGTAGATTATATTTGTTTGGAGAAGAAATACATGAAGATACTGCTTCAAATGTTCAAACCAATGATATAGATATAAATAGTTTAGATCCAATGTCACAAGCATTAATGTATCAAGGAACTAATTATCAAAACACTACAAATGCTACAAATACTACTCATGATGGAACAATACTTATAGTTGATGATTCTCAAATAGTTGCTAATTTTGTAAAAAAAGTATTTGATCAAAAATATGATGTAGTTATTCTAAAAGATGGAAAAGAAGCTATAGATTATTGTAAGATTGATGAAAATAGATTAAAAATAAAAGCATGTTTACTTGACTTAAATATGCCAAATGTTAATGGATTTGAAGTACTTGAATTCTTTAATCAAAATAATTATTTTGTTAAATTACCAGTAGTTATAATAAGCGGTGTTGAAAATAATGATTTAATTACAAAAGCTTCTTCTTATCCAATAATAGAAGTACTACAAAAACCATTTAATGAACGTGATGTTGAAGATGCTGTTAATAAATGTTTAGCTACATATTTCTAGCTAAACTTTTTTTATGCATAAAATTATATTTATTTAATAAAATATATTGAGGTGAATCATGAATAGACAAAATTTATGGTTTTTAACATTATTTTCATTAATACTTATATTAGGTGTATATTATATTACTCTTCCTAGTGAAATATTTAATAAAGAAAAAGTAGAAGAAGTTATTAAAAATGTTGATGTTCATGTAAGTGAAAGTAATAAATTAATTGCTCTTAGAGTAGAAAGAGATGAAAAGATAAGTAGTGTTATGAGTGAACTTCAAGATAAGATTATATCTTCTACTAATACTGAAGAAAAGAATCAGGCTTTTGAAGAGTTGCAAGTATTAAACCTTGCTAAAGGCAAAGAAAAATATTTAGAAGATAAAATTAGAAATAATATGAATATAAACTCTTATGTTGAAATTAATAATGATGATATTTATGTTACTATTGAAGCAAAAGAACATAATACTAATATAGCTAATGAAATTATGAGAAGTATTCAAGAAGAATTTAATAATAAAAAGAATATAGTTGTTAAATTTGATTCTTAGGCAAATATATTCACATAAATTGCTATTACTTCATAAATTATTTTATGAAGGGTAGGATGTATATGACAGGAAATATATTAACTAAAAGAGAAAAAGATGTATTTTTACTTTTAATAAAAAACAAATCAACTAAAGAAATAGCTAATGAATTAAATATAAGTGAGAAAACAGTTAGAAATCATGTATCAAATGCAATGCAAAAACTTGGATGCAAAGGAAGAGCAGGGGCAGTAATAGAATTATTAAAATTAGGAGAAATATCTTTATAAGAATGACTTTATAGTCATTTTTATATTGATTAAACATAATATTTAATATGATAAAGAAATATATGATTAATAAAATAGTTATTGCTTCATTGTGTTTAGTATTACTTTTATTATTTTATTTTTTTCCAACTAAACCCAAATTTGAAACTAATATAATTGTTAAAGAAGATTTAAAAGAAAATGTAGTATATATGTTAGATAATGATAATTATGTTTCTAAAGTAATAACTTATTTTAATAGTAATTCATTAGAAAATGAAATAAGAAATAAAATTGAAATACTAACTTTAGGTAAAGAAGATTTAAATGATTTTCATCCAATTATACCAAGTAATACAAAATTAAAAAGTATTAAGATCGATAAAAATAATGTTTATTTAGATTTTAGTAAAGAATTATTAGATGTTAGTATATATCATGAAGAAGAAATGATCGAATCAATAGTATATACATTAAGTGAAATAAATGGAATAGATAATATTTATATTAGTGTAGAAGGAAAAGAATTAAAAGAACTACCTATTTCACATAAAGAGTTAAATTATCCATTAACTAGAAATTATGGAATTAATAAACAATATGATTTAAATAATTTTGATAATATTGATAAAACAATTATATATTTTTTAAAACAAAATGGTGAAAAAGAATATATTGTTCCTATTACAAAAGTTAGTAATACAGAAGAAGATAAAATAAATATAATTATTCAAGAATTAAAAAGTAGCGTAAATGCTCAAAATAATCTTAAAAGTTATATTAATGAAAATACAGAATTATTAACATATAAATTATTAGATAATGAAATTGAATTAACTTTTAATGATTATTTATTTAAAACTAAACAGTCAGAAGATTTGTTGGTTTCATCAATATTTGAAAATTATAATGTTGATAAAATAGTATTAAAAAATGAAGATAATTCTACTAATATTGTTAAAAATAAATAACTTGATTTTTTATATTAAACGTACTATAATTTAAGCATAACGTTGAAGGGAAGAGTATATTTATTATTTTGTTATAGAAAGTTAATGGTTGATGGAAATTAACACAAAAGTAAATAGAAAGACACCTTGAGTGCTTAAAGAACAAAGTAGACTAAGCCGTGTATGTAAAATCGCGTTAAGATTAAGAGTATAAAAAAGGTGGTACCACGGAAAACTATAATAGTGTTCGTCCTTTATTGGATGAATGCTTTTTTATTTGAAAGGAAGATGTATATGAAAGAAAACATTTATAGAAATGTGTATTGTGGAAAAGTGGACAAAAGTTATGTAGGTAAAACTATTAAATTAGCTGGATGGGTAAATTCAATTAGAAACTTAGGAGGACTTTTATTTATTACACTAAGAGATGAAACTGGTATTGTTCAATTAATAAGTGAAGAAGATAAGTATTCTAATATTAATAGGGAAAGTACTGTTAGTGTAGAAGGTGTAGTTCAAAATAGAACTCCTGATATGATTAATAAGAATATGGCTACAGGAGAAATAGAAGTTAAGATTAATAGTTTAGAAGTACTAGGAGAATGTCAAAATGTACTTCCATTTGAAATAGCTAAATCAAAAGAATCAACAGAAGATACTAGACTTAAAGATAGATACTTAGATTTAAGAAATCCTGAAGTACATGAAAATATATTATTTAGAAGTAAAGTAATTGATTTTATTAGAACAACTATGAAAGGAATGGATTTTACTGAAATACAAACTCCAATTATTACTGCTACATCTCCAGAAGGAGCAAGAGACTTTATAGTTCCATCAAGAAAGTTTAAGGGTAAATTCTATGCACTTCCACAAGCACCACAAATATTTAAACAATTATTAATGGTATCTGGATTTAATAGATATTTCCAAATTGCTCCATGCTTTAGAGATGAAGATCCAAGAAGTGATAGATTATATGGAGAATTTTATCAATTAGACTTTGAAATGTCTTTCGCAACAGAAGAAGATGTTTATGAAGTTGGTCAAAAAGTATTTTATGATGTATTTAGTAAATTTGGTAATAAAGAAGTGAGCCCAATTCCATTTAGAAGAATAGCTTATAACGATGCTATGATGATGTATGGAAGTGATAAACCAGATTTAAGAAATCCACTTATTATAGAAGATGTAACAGATATACTTTCAAAAAGTGAATTTGAACCATTTAAAGATACTACAATAAGAGCAATTAAAGTAGAAAATGTAGATAAATCAAACTCTTGGTTTAAATCTATGGAAGAATATGTTAAATCAATAGGTGGAGTGCTTGGATATATTAAAGTAAATGAAGATTTAACTTTAAAATCTACTTTAGATAAATTTTTTAATGATGAAATTAGAAATGAATTAAAAGAGAAGTTTAATTTAAAAGCAAATGATGTATTATTTATAATTGCTAATAAAGATAAATGTGCTAAATTGATGGGACAATTAAGAATAAAACTTGGAAATGAATTTGATTTAATTGATAAGAGTAAATATGAATTTTGTATTATTAATGATTTCCCATTTTATGAATATAATGAAGAAGAAGATACTATTGAGTTTTCACACAATCCATTCTCAATGCCTCAAGGTGGCTTAGAAGCACTAAATACTAAGAAACCACTTGAGATTAAAGCATATCAATATGACTTTGTATGTAATGGATATGAGATGGCTAGTGGTGGAGTTAGAAATCATAGTACTGAAATACTAAAGAAAGCATTTGAAATTGCTGGATATAATGAAGAAGTTGTTAAATCTAAATTCCCATCATTATATGAAGCATTTAAATATGGAGCACCTCCTCATGCAGGTATGGCTCCTGGTATTGATAGAATATTAATGCTTTTAAAAGATGAAGAAAATATTAGAGAAATGGTTGCATTCCCACTAGGAGCAAATGGAGCAGATGCGATGATGGGATGCCCTGGAGAAGTATTTGAAAAGCAACTTAGAGAAACTCATATTAAGATAAGAGATTAAAAAAGACTTGAAAATTACAAAATAATGTTGTATACTTTATTTTGTAATTTGAGCTGTCCTCGTAGCTCAGCTGGATAGAGCAACGGCCTTCTAAGCCGTCGGTCACACGTTCGAATCGTGCCGAGGACACCACTTAGATAATTAAAAACACCTTATTGATAATAAGAAAAAGGTGTTTTTTATTATAATTATTTGATATAAAAGCATATATATTGTATAATTTAATATAGAGGTGCTAATATGGATAAGATTAATGAAAAATTTAGATTATTTCAAGGAAATGGAAAAACAGATTTTACAATAAATATAATATCCGATTATCCATCTACTGAAGAGAGTCTGGAATTATTAAAACAAAAGTATCCTACAATGTCTAATCAGATATCAAGTATATATGAATCATTTAAACCATTTGATAGAAAAGATTTTTTATTTTTTGAAGGGACTATTGAACAAAATGGTGTTGTTTTACCATTTATTAATTATGTTTGCTTAAATAGATGGAAAAATAATTTAGAAGAATCAGTTAGGTATGGTAGAAACTTTATCATAATTCCAAATAGAGGAATAGAATTATATAATTTAGGAGATTATAATGGCTATAATAAGGAATCATTACAAACATATCAACAGGATTTAAAACAAAGTAATGATGAACATTTTGATAGACATATATTTTTAGAAAAAGGTATGAATAGTATTGCAAGAATGAATTTCTACTATAAAGATGGTTCTGATAGATATTCTTTTAGAATGAGCAATAATATTCCAAGTAAACAAAATCTTTATCTTAGTTCATATGGATACTTTAATGCTGTTGATATAGAACTTCCTCGAGAAATATTTGGGGGAACAACAATTGAATGTGAATCAAACAATTATGAAACAAATGAGAAACATGGTTATGGTATGTTGTTTGACAAAGGTGAATTGTTAAGATTATATATTCAGGATAAGAAAGATGAAAATGTTAAAGTGACCCTATATGCTTTAGATAGAATATCAGGAAGATATAAAAAATACACATGTAATAAAAATGGTTTAAGTGATGAAACTTATTTTATGGAAGATATTGGCTCAACACTATCTTCAAGTGGTGAAGTAACACATGCTGTTGAACAAAGATTACCAAATGTTGCTAATTTTGCTAAAACATTAAATCCAGTAATTGAAAATCCAAATTATTTTGGTATTCCTAATGAAATAATAGCAATTTCAAATGAATCCATTAATTATGCTAAAGAAAAATCAACTGTTGCTGCATTATCTTAATGTTCAAAATTATTGGTCACGCGTTTGAATTGTGCTAAGGACACTATAATAGAATTTAAAATGCTTAAATATAGGCATTTTATTTTTTTTATGTTATAATTAATAAAACGATAATATGAATAAAAAAATAATATAAGGAGTGATTAAAATGGCATTAATAAAATGTGAGGATTGTGGAAAAGAATTTAGTGATAAAGCAAGCGCTTGTCCTAACTGTGGTTGTCCAATTACAAAAGAAACTAAAAAAGTGACAATTCATAGAGAATATAGTTGGCACGGAAATTTATTGAAATATGGAATTCTTGTTGATGGTAAGGAAATAGGTGGTGTTAATGCAAGTGAAAGTATTGAATTAGATTTAGAATTAGGAAAACATACTATCGTAGTAAATCAATTCAGTTCTAATGGCGGCATATATCATTCTTGTAGTAAGACTATTGAAATTAAAGAGAATTCAGAAAACGTAATAATAAATATTGGTGTTGGTAAATTTAATGTTTGGAAAGATTTAATGGGGCAATCAAATATTTTAGAAATTACAAGCATTACGGGTGAAAATATTACCATATCTTAATGCATTTAAAAGTGGAGTATTCCACTTTTTATTTGACTTTTGTTGTGTGAATATATAAAATTATAATAGAGGAAATGATATGAAAATAAATAAAATATTGTTGGTGTTTTTAACTTTTATTTTTATGCCATGTTTTATTTATGCACAGTCTTGTGATCCTAGTAAAATAACAATTGAATCAGTTGAGTTAATTGATAATATTGAAGAGCATCATGAACCTAGTGACCCTCCTACAATTGAGGATAATACTATTAAGTTAAACATTAATTTTAATGAAGTGGGTCAAAGTGTAAAATTTAAAGTGGTAATTACAAATAATTCTGAAGATGATTTTGAATTGAATATTGATTCTAATGATTCTTCATATATTAAGTATGAACTTATTGATACACAAAGTGTTATTTCTACTAATAGTTCTAGTGAATTTTATATAAAAGCTACTTATTTAAATGAAATACCTGAACAAGAATTTGAAAACAATGGTTTTAATTCAACAAATGTTGTTAAGATGAATTTTAAATTTGAAGAAGAGTTAATAAATCCAAAGACTGGAAATGTAAATTATATAAAAATAATATTATTTATAATATGTGTTGCGATTGCTACATTTGTTTATTTAAAAAATAAACAGCAGGTATATTTTGTATTTATACTATTTGCTTTTCTATTATTAGTACCAACAAATGTTAATTCTTTATGTCAGATTTGTATAAATATTGAATCAAATGTTAATATACCTAAATATGAAACTAGAAAATTATATAATGTAGTTAGATCATATTCAGTGGATGATAGCAAACCAAGTGAATTTGTATCTAATAGTGAAGGAATTGTATTTAAAGAAAAAGCTAGTGATACTAATGGGAAAGGTAAATATTTATTATCAAGTACTAAGAATGATGAATATCCAGTTTATTACTATAGAGGAAACGTTGATAATAATAACGTTAAGTTTGGTGGTTTTTGTTGGAAGATAGTTAGAACAACTTCAACTGGAGGAACTAAACTTATATATAATGGAGTTTATGGCGAAAATGGATGTAATAATACTGGTGAAGCATCAGTTGTTGCTAAGAGTATTAAATTTGGAGTAGGTAATAATAAACTTGGTTATTTTGGATATGAAATGTCTGCTGGGCATGGATTTACAAGTTTAGTTGATTCTAGAGTAAATAATGGAGTAGCATTTAGTAAATCTGTTACTTATGATGGAGCTTATTATGTACTGGATGATGATGTATACATAAAAGATAATAATTTTACTGCAAGTAAAGATGAAGTTTTAAAAAATCATCATTATACTTGTTTGAAACCGGTGGGTGAACGATGTGAAAAAGTATATTATATATATTTTTCTAGAGATGCCGCTATGGGATATGTAACTTTATCAAACGGAGAAACAATTGAAGATGTTTTAAATAATGATATTATTAATTCTAGTAATGAAAATGCCTCTAATGCTAAAACTTATATAGATAATTGGTTTAGTAATAATTTAACTAGTTATACTGATTTTTTAGAAGATACAGTTTGGTGTAATGATAGAAGCATTTACCAAAAGGGAGGATGGGATCCAAATGAAGTCCCTTCTGAAAAATTAACATTTGGTCCTTATGCAAGAACATTTATATTAGGTAAGCCTTCAGTTGCTTGTGCAAATTATAATGATTCATTTACTGTAAATGAAGAATATGGAAATGCAAAACTTACTTATCCAGTTGGATTATTAACTCTTGATGAAGTTAATCTAGCTGGTATGACTTGGGAAGATTCAACATCAGATACATACTTAAACAATGGTATGGTTTGGTGGACAATGTCACCAACACTTCAAAGTTCAACACTTGTGTATATTGGAGTAATTCATACTATTGAAGATCATATACATGCTACATATACAAGCAGTGGATGTGGAGCTATTAGACCATCTATTTCAATTAAAAATGGCATTTATATTGAAACCGGAGATGGTAGTGTAGATAATCCATTTGTATTTGAAAGTTTACAAAATTAAAACACCTAAATGGTGTTTTTTTAAAACAATTTGACTTTATGTGTTAAATATGATATAATTTAAACGCTTTTTAAAAAGGGGGTTTTTTAAAATGTATGAAGATGATTATATAGATTTTGTAGATGAAAAAGAAGAATCTAAACAACCAGAAGAAGAATTTATTACTGATCCAAAAGTTATTATTGAAATGATATCTAATTTTGTAGAGATTTCATTTAAAAAAGGTAATTTTACTGTACAAACAGAAAACTTAAAATCATTAATAACATTCTTAAAAAATTCAAAAATAGATTCTAGTTTTTTTGATATGGAAGACTATGATAAATTATTATCAAGCAGTAAGAAAATATCAAAAATGATTGATAGTATCTTAAAATTAAATGACTATACAGTTTATATGCAAAATCCATTTTTTAGTAGTTTAGCAATACTTTATGCTAATGAAAATGATATTGAATTAAAGGATGTAGAAGAAGCTTTTGAATCTACTGATGATATGTTTCCTAGTGAAGTTGATGATGAAAGATTTATTCAAGAAACATATGAAACAGCTATGTCTTCTGATGATGTTAGATTATATTTAACTGAAATAGGTAAATATGATGTATTAACACCAGAAGAAGAATTAGCATTATTTAAAAGATATCAAGCTGGGGACGAGAATGCTAAAGTAGAATTAACTAAACATAACTTAAAACTAGTTGTAAGTATTGCTAAAAGATATATTGGATGTGGAATGTTATTTCTAGATTTAATTCAAGATGGAAATATTGGTTTATTAAAAGCAATTGAAAAATACAAAATAGAAAGAAAATGTAAATTATCTACATATGCAACTTGGTGGATTAGACAAGCAATCACAAGATCAATTGCTGATAGTTCAAGAAATATAAGAGTACCAGTTCATATGCATGAAAGTATTAGAAAAGTTTATAAATGTATTCGTGATTATATTCAAGAGAATATGGGTCAAGAGCCATCTATAGCAATAATTGCTGAAAAATTAAATATGACTGAAGAAGCAGTTGCTGAAATTATAAAGGTTAATGATAGAGTATCTAGTGTTTCTTTAGAAACTCCAATTGGAGATGAAAAAGATAGTACACTATCTGAATTTATAGCAGACCCAGATACTTTATATGAAAATGATTTTGATTCATTAGATCAACAAGATGTTAGAAAAGGTATTGAAGAACAAAAGAATTTATCTGAAAGAGAAAGATTTGTTATAAAATATAGATATGGATTAATAGACGGTATAACTCATACACTAGAAGAAACTGGTGCTGAAATAGGTGAAAGATTTGGCAATAAAGTTACAAGAGAAAGAGTTAGACAAATCGAAGCTAAAGCCTTAAGAAAACTTAGAAAACCTAATAGCAAGTTAAACGGTATTATTGAGGTAACTGATCCAAATGAAAGAGATAGAAAAAAAAGAGAAACAGAATTAGAAAGAAGAAGAAATGAGTATAGTTTTCATCATCATTCATATTTAAATGGATTTGATAATACTAATAAGTCAGTTTCATCATATACTCCTTCTCAATTTACAACTGGTCCTAGTCTTGTATTAAAATAGATTGCTTATGCAATCTTTTTATTTGCAATAAAAAAACATAAATTGTATAATAAACTTGAGGTAATAATATGAAGGCTGTATATATACATATTCCTTTTTGTAAGAGTATTTGCTCTTATTGTGATTTTTGCAAATTCTTATATAAAGAAGAATGGGTTAATTTATATTTGGGTAAACTTAGAGAAGAAATTTCTGAATATTATGAAAATGATACAGTTAAATCTATTTATATTGGTGGTGGAACGCCAAGTGCTTTAAATCTTGAACAAATAGAAAGATTATTTAATATTCTAAAAGTATTTAAAAGAGTAGAAGATGCAGAAATAACGTTTGAATGTAATATTAATGATATTAATACTGAACTATTAGAATTATTAAAAGAATGTGGTGTTAATAGGATAAGTATTGGTGTTGAGAGTTTTGATAAGTTAATTTTAAAATTCTTAAATAGAAAACATAATAAAGAAGATGTTATAAAGAAAATTGAACTTACTAAGAAATACTTTAATAATATTAACGTTGATTTAATATATGCAATTCCATTTGAAAAAATGCATACTCTTAAAAAAGATATATCTCAATTATTAAAATTAGATGTAGATCATATTAGTACATATTCACTTATTATAGAAGAACATACAGCACTTTATAATAATCATATTAAACCTATAGATGAAGATAGTGATTATAAAATGTATAAATATATATGCAAGAAATTAAGAAAATCTGGTTATAATCATTATGAAGTTTCTAATTTTGCAAGAAATGACAAAGAAAGCATTCATAACTTAACTTATTGGAATAATCAAGAGTATTATGGATTTGGTCTTGGTGCTCATGGATATGTAAATAATATGAGATATGAAAATACAAGGAATTTTAATGATTATTTAAAAGGAAAGTATAGATTTAGTGAATTACTTGTTTCTACTCAAGAAGAGATGGAAAATGAGCTTATATTAGGTTTAAGAAAGTTATCTGGTATTGATGTAGCACATTTTAATAAAAAATACGGTAAAGATATATTTGATGTATTTAAAATAGAAGAAGCTATTAATAAAGGTTATTTAGAATACGAAAATGGTTGTATATATATTAGTGAAAATAATATTTATATAATGAATGAAATACTTAATATGATACTTTAAAATAATAGTTTATAAGCATGTCTAAAAGACATGTTTTTTTATTTGACAGGAATTTTACATCAAAAATAAAAAAAGGTATTTACAAATAAATATAAAAATAGTAATATAGTGGTAGGAAGTGAAACAAAGTGGTAGAAAGTGGGGTGCTTTGATCATGTTAATGGGTGAATTTCATCATAATATTGATGAGAAGAGTCGATTAATAATTCCTTCTAAGTTTAGAAGTGAATTAGGAGAAAGATTCGTTATCACTAAAGGACTTGATAGATGTTTATTTGTTTATTCAGAAGTTGAATGGAACAAAATAATGTCAAAAGTAAGCAATCTACAATTTACCAAGAAAAATGTAAGAGCATTCGAAAGAGCTTTTATAGGTGGAGCTTCCATTACCGAATTCGATAAACAAGGTCGAATTAATATTACCTCACCGTTAGTTCATTACGCCGGTATTAACAAAGAATGTGTTATTATCGGCGTGAATGAACGACTAGAAATTTGGAGTTTAGAAGAATTTAATAATTACATGAAAGTAAATGAAGAATCTTTAGAAGAAATAACAGAAGATATCTTCGATAGTAATTATGAAGCATAAAAGCGTTTTACTTAAAGAGGTAATAGACAACTTAAATGTGTCAGAGGGGAAAATTTATATAGATGCTACTGTTGGATATGCAGGGCATTCAGGCGAGATT
>JAEEGL010140123.1_pt1 | contig 24176 bp, 24 predicted proteins | sample 9134231 | NCBI WGS metagenome assembly JAEEGL01 (sample SAMN16246548, study PRJNA631951) | gut metagenome | biome: gut microbiome; feature: rumen; material: fiber-attached | host: Bos | place: Iran: Karaj | collected 2018-10
CCGGACTTTTTGCTTAATAAAAATGTAGTTTATATATAGTAAAATGGTAGTTAATGGCTAATGGCAAAATTTGCTTGCAAATTTTGTTTCGAACGTAGTGAGAAATTCGCGTTAGCGAACCCCGATTGTCCTTTTGCAAAATTTGCTTGTGAACCCTAATTGTCCTTTTGCAAATTTATTTCTGTAACTGCTTTGCCCCGATATTGGTTGTAAACTTAATTGACGAATCAATATCGATTGCATCTATATGTGCAAAATATTTTGCTGTTCTTACCATCTGACTTACATATGAGTTTTCGTTATCATACCAGGAAACAACCTGTACGTGGCTTCTTCCGTGACCGAGGGGTGTAACCATTGTCTGTGTTGAATCAAACAATGAACCGTAGAACATGCCTATAACATCGCTTGAAACAATAGGATCGTCGTTGTAACCGAATGTTTCGTTAGCCATAGCTTTCATATGGGCATTTACCTGGTCAACGCTTACTTCACCTTCAACTACGGCACAAAGAATTGTTGTCGATCCTGTAGGAGTAGGAACACGCTGTGCCGAACCTATTAATTTTCCGTTAAGGTGAGGAAGCACAAGACCGATTGCTTTTGCGGCACCCGTTGTTGCGGGAACAATGTTTAAAGCACTTGCTCTTGAACGACGAAGATCACCTTTTTTGTGTGGATTATCAAGGTTTTGCTGGTCGCTGGTGTAAGCATGTATAGTATTAACAATACCTGACTCAATCGGAGCAAGCTTATCAAGAGCCGCAGCCAAAGGCGCAAGGCAGTTTGTTGTGCAGCTTGCAGTTGAAATGATTTGGTCATCTTTTGTCAAAATATCATGATTTACGTTGTAAACGATAGTCTTAATATCGTTACCGCCGGGTGCGGAAATAATAACTCTTTTGGCACCGGCTTCAATATGAGCCATGGATTTTTCTTTTGAAGTGTAGGCTCCGGTACACTCCATTACCAAGTCGATATCCATTTCTTTCCAAGGAAGTTTTGACGCATCTCTTTCCTTGGTAACTTTGATAACTTTATCTTTTACGATGATAGTGTCGTTATCACGGTTAAATGAAACTTCGTTGGCATATTTGTATCTTCCCTGTGTACTGTCGTATTTGAGAAGATGGGCAAGAAGTTCAACGTCTTTTGAAGCATTAATTGCAACAATCTCCATTCCTTCAGTGTCAAATAATTGTCGGAACGTAAGACGTCCGATACGGCCAAAGCCGTTAATAGCAACTCGTGCTGACATTTTTAAATCCTCCGCTTATGTTTAATCACGATTTATACATTACGACATGGTTAAACAATAATAAGAGATTCGCGAACCCTTTGTTTATTATAAAAACCCGTAGCAAAATTGTTAATCCTAGGAACAATATTTGCTACGGTGTCAATAATAATGCCTATTTGATAATATTTCAAGGGCTTTTTTCGTTAAGTTTTTAACAATGCCTCTGCGTCACAGTATTAGTGGGCAAAAAAGTTTGTCTATTTTTTAACAAAGGGGTTTTGACCGCTTCTGTCGCGCCCGGACAAAACATTTTCGGCAACCTTTCCAAGCTCATTTAAATATTTATAATATGTAAGAGCGTTGTTTTTTTCTCTTGCAAGTGCGTCGGCTTCCGAGTTGAAAGAGGAGTCTTTTTTGTCCAAATCAAAGTAAACAATGTATCTGGAAGGGGTTTTTATCATATCCTCGATGGATTTGCCGGATATAATGTCGTCCACGATTTCGTTAAATGCATTCAAATTTTCCGGCAACATAACTCGTTTTATCCTATTTAAAGCATCAAGGCCTCTGGGATTTAAAAACCAGATTTTTGTAAACTCATCATTTACCAAGTCGTTAAAGGTAAGATTAAATTGATCTTTTAACATCTTAACCATAAAAAGGATTTTTTGCTTTGATGCAATCATGGATGCAAGACCTTCCCTTGCTTGCTGATCGTTTTGCCAGCTTTGAACCTGATACCTTCCTTTGGCAAAATTTAAAAGGCTTGTGCCGAGGAGCGCCGCAAGAAAAATCTTAGTGGTTGATTTCTGGGCAATTTCGGGTATTTTAAACTGGGCACGCTCAAGCTTGTAAGTCAATTCTTCGTCGCCCTTCGCGCTTTTGTAAATATCAACGAATTCGCTTATGGGTTCCGTCATGGCTTCGTAAAGCGGATCCATGGCTTCCAAAATCGTCTCGTATATGTCTAAGGTGTCTTCCGTAACTATTTTCCAAAGAAGACGTTCTTCTTCTAATATTATTTGAGCCTCCACCATATCATCGGTGCGATTTGCAACATCGAAAATCTTTTCGTAGGCTGCCTCTCCGCGCTTTCTATAGCCTGATTTTTTGACTTCGTTATAGGCTTCGCGGTATTGCTCCAAATATGCGCTTACGGGGATAATATCTTCTTCCCGCGTTGGATTTGCCACATATTCGTTGCCGCCAACGTTATAGCTTGAAGAAGACTGAGCGCTCATGGCTTCCATGGCTGCTTTTCCCACAAGGTCCGTATATCTTACCTGGATTTCGCTGCCGATAAAGCCTTGGGAAAAGGATGCCAAATCTCTTTGAGACTCGCAAACATTATAAAAATCTTTTTTCCACGCCTCTATTTGTGCGCGAAGCCCATCGCTTATATTTGGGTAGGCGTCAAAGGTTTGGATATAAGGATCATAGAAAGTCATTTTTATCATGTTATCCATATATCATTCCTCCTGTCTGAGTGTAAATTCGTATTTGCCTAATTTGTTTTTCGGTGGAATTGCCACACAAGCTCCTTTTTTCAGGGAGTTACTTTGTCCGCCCGCCGCCATCACTGTAGCTTTGTTGGATGTGATATCCGCCCAAATGCGATTAAACTCGCTTTCAAATTCGTCTTTATAGGCACGTTTGTCCGGTGCGGCATTGGCAAAAATCGGGGCTTCGGATTTAAATTTGTTGAAACCGTGATCGTTTGCCGGAATAAGATTTCGATAATGGCTGTTTGCGCACACATCTTCGAATGAAATATTGCAGTTATTCAAAGCATTGAATGCATCTTTCAATCTTTTTTGCTTTTCGTTTATTTCGGCAGGCTCGAAACCGCAACAAATAAGTTCGATATATGCCGTATAGATGCTGCAAAATGCGGATATAATATTGTTTTCTTTTATCCACTCGGCAGCGGCTTTTTGCGTATAGCCCGTTTCGTAAGCTTTTAAATAATCGCCTTCTATTTCCTTATATTTATCTTCGTAAATTTTTTCCAAAGCAGGCATACCGTTATCCCTTGCGGCAAGGGCGTAACTGTGCATTTTATCAAGCATTATGGCTTGAGCTTGCATGGTATAGTATTTTGAATTTTTGATTTTTTCCAAAGCTTCGTTAACAGAATTGCATGTGGAAATGTAATCTCTAACCTCAGCATAAACTCTTGCCTGATTTGGGGCGAGGGGTGTCTCCGCAAAACGTTTTGCCATTGTGTCGTAAAGATAAACACATCTTTTAACGTCAGACATAATAAAAACCTCCGTAGTATCTTAATAAATCTAAAAGGAGCGAAATAAATCGACTCACAAATTAAAGTCATTTTATAATATGAAAAGGGATTTGAAACTATCAATATTAATAGTATGGAAAATTTTTTTTAATTAGCCTTCCCTTGCCCCGTAAACATTGAAATAGCACTTTTCAAACCAATTTCAATATAGTATAATTCTTTAAAAGGCTAACTGTTATTTGAAATATGGCAAATAACTATTTGCTTTCATATATGGTTTATTATTAAGGGAGGGTTTTTAAATGCAAGTTAAACCTGTAAGAAGTGAAATTTTAAATTTGGCAGACGGAAAAAACATTACCGTTTACCACTTTGGAAATGTTGAATCAACGAATGATATTGCAAAAGAAATGGCAAATGAGGTTGAAGGTGAATTCGTTGTTATCGCAGATAGTCAGAGCGGCGGAAAAGGCCAAAAAGGTCGCAGCTTTTATTCACCTGCCGGAAAGGGCCTTTATTTAAGTCTTCTTGTAAGACCAAACAAGCCTCTTGCCGAAATGCTTAAAATTACAACAATCGCAGCTTTTGCAACGGCAAAATCCGTTGAAAAAGTTTCGGGACAGCCTACGGAAATCAAGTGGGTTAACGACATTCTTCTTCGCGGCAAGAAGATTGCGGGTATTTTAACCGAAGCAAAGGCAAAGGATGACGGCATTGCAGACTATGTTATTATCGGTATCGGCCTTAACGTTTTGGAACCGGAAGATGGATATCCGGCAGATATTAAAGATATTGCGGGTGCTGTATATACAAAGAGCCAGATCGAAAACTTAAATGTAGGCGAGCAGCAGCTTCAAAACTTTGAAATCGATTTAATCAACAAACTTATGAGCTACTATGCTAATTTCGATAAAGAAAAATATGTAAATCAATATAAGGCAAAATGCACATTCCTCGGAAAAGATATCGAAGTTACGGATTCAAAGGGAACGAGAAAAGCCAAAGCGGTGGATATTGATGAAAATTACGGCCTTATTGTGGAATATGAGGGCGGAGAAAAAGAAAGTCTTATTTCAGCCGAAATCAAAGTATTATAAAAAGAAGTATATCCAATACCACCTATAAATTAGGTGGTATTGTTTAATGCTGATAAAATTGCTTTGGCCGAGCTTGCCTAAAAGGCTTTGCTAAAGCAAGATTTAACAAAATTAAAGGAAAAGGGAAAAGAGTATGAGTGAAGATAAAATTGTAAGAGTCAGCGCACCGGGCAGAACGGAGATTTGCGGCAATCACACCGACCATCAAAACGGAAAGGTCCTTGCGGCAGCCATAAATCTTGAAATCGAGGCAAGCGTGGAAAAACCGGACATAATGTCACAGGACAAAGACATTGTTCGTATGGCATCCGAGGGAATTATGATTCCGGATATTGATGTAACCGATCTTAAAATGAGACAGGATGAGAAGGGAACATCGGCGGGCCTTATAAGAGGTGTGCTTTATTATCTTAAAATGAAAGGGTTTATAATCGGTGGATTCAGCGCTACTACCGTAAGTAAAGTACTCCAAGGATCCGGTCTTTCATCATCGGCGGCTTTTGAAACTCTTATAGGAAGAATCATTTCAAAGCTTTATAACGGTGATGTTATCGACCCTCTTACCATTGCAGAGGCGGGGCATTTTGCGGAAAACGAGTATTTCGGAAAGCCTTGCGGTCTTATGGATCAATGCGCTTGCAGCTTCGGCGGGATCGTAAGCATCGATTTTAAGGATACGAAAAAACCCGAAGTTGAGAGAGTTTATACGCCAAGCGAAGGTTCAAAGAGTCCTATCGAAAAAATGGGACTTAAGCTTTGCATAGTGGACACCGGCGGAAATCATGCGGACCTTACGGATGATTATGCTGCAATTCGCGAAGAAATGGTAAGAGTTGCGGGATTTTTCGGAAAAGAAGTTTTACGTGAGGTTAATGAAGACGAGTTTTACGCGGCACTTGGCGGTTTAAGCAGCTTCAGCAACACTTACGGAGATCAAGTGGCAAGCATTTATGACTATTGTTCCGACAGAGCCCTTCTTCGTGCAATACATTTCTTTAATGAAGAAAAGCGTGTGGATAGTGCGGTTAAAGCCTTAAAAGAAGCCAATAAAGAAGAATTCTTAAAGAATATAAAATTATCCGGCGAATCATCTTTTAAATATTTGCAAAACGTTTATTCACCGGCACATCCGGAAATTCAAAAAGTATCAAAATGTCTTGCGCTTTCGGAAATGATTTTGGGAGACAAAGGCGTTGCAAGGGTTCACGGAGGTGGATTTGCGGGCACGGTGCAAGTCTTTGTAAATGAAGATTTTGCGGATAATTACAAGCTTGAAATAGAAAGATATTTCGGCAATGACAGCTGTAAAATATTAAATATTATTTAATTAAAATATTTTAAATAATAGTTACTATTCTCTATTGTGTAACAAGTATTGTATATGCTATCATAATATTGACGAATCAAATCGGTAGTTTAGTGGATTTGTATTATATTTAGGAGGTTATGTATGGATAACAATTTCAATCAAAATGAAAATGCCGGAAATGAAAACAATATGGCAGGTTACAGCGCCGGACAGCCAAACAATCAGGGCACATATAACGGTGCATACAACCAACAGCCTAACGGCAACCAGGCTTACGGCCAGAATGCTTACAACAATCAGCAGCAGCAGTACGGTCAGCCAAACTATAATCAGAATATGAACGGTTACAACAATCAGAATATGAATGGTTATAACAATCAATATAACAACGGATACAACAATCAGGCAAACCCATATAACAATGTTTACGGAAACACATATACAAATGCTTTCGCAATTGTAGGTATGATAGCGGGTATCGCATCAATCTGTGTCTTTGGCTTTGTTATCGGTGTTTTGGGCCTTATTTTCTCGGTTCTCGGACAGAAAAACGCACTTCGTTATACGGGAAGAAAAAGCGGTATGGCAACAGCGGGCTTTATTTGCTCAATAATCGGTATCGTTATTTGGGGTATCGTGCTTATTGTTTGGATTGCAACATATTCTTATTATGCATCAATGTGGTGGTTATACTAAAAAATACGACAAAGGGCGATGTGAAATCGCCCTTTTCTAGTACTAATTTACTATGCCAAAAGGGCGGAAATTTGCATATTTGCCTTGATTTTAGGTCAGTGATAGTTTAAAATTTAAGTGTCATTGTAGTTTGTATATTGTTAAATATTCAGACGAGCGTAATTAAGTAACTTTTAAGGAGGGTTATAGTTATGGATAACAATTTTAACAATGGTAACAATATGAATGGTCAGCAGCCAAATTACGGCCAGCAGCCAAATTACGGTGGAGGACAGCAGCCACAGCCAACTAACGGTCTTGCAATCGCAGGTCTTGTACTTGGTCTCGTTGGTATCGTTTTCACACTTTTAATCAACGGTATCGTTGGTATCATCTGTGCAATCGTAGGTCTTGTACTTTCAATCATGGCACAGAAAAAATCTGTTGCTGAAACAGGTCAGAAAAACGGTATGGCAACAGCAGGTTTCATTTTATCAATCATCTCACTTGTTGTAGCAGTTATCGGAATTATCGTTGCTATTGCAGCAGTAGCTTGCATTACAACAGCAGTTGGTGTTGGAGCTAATGAGATTAACGACTTACTTAACTCACTTCAGTAATTGACTATTATGATTAAAGGTGCTCCCGTGTTAATCATGGGAGCATTTTTAGTATAGTGGTTTAAATCTTTGATTAGAAGCGAGGGAATTTTATGCACGCGAATATAGAACTTTTCGGACATACGGTTTCCAGCTATATGCTTATGGTTTTTGTGGGAGCCGTTGCCGCAAATATAGTAGCGGCAATCGTTCTTATAAAAAGAAAAGATCTTGACGTATATGATTTTGTTCTTACGGAATTGTATGCCGTAATCGGCGGACTTCTGGGTGCAAAGCTGTTGTATTTTGTAACGGCTTACAAGTATATAGATTGGAGCCGCTTTTTTGAAAAAGAATATTTCATATCACTTATGACCGGAGGCTTCGTTATGTACGGAGGCCTGATCGGTGCCATAGCTTTTATGTTTGTGGCGAAAGCTATCCACAAAATAGACATTATAAAATATATAAGAGAGTTTATTTTTGCTTTTCCATTGGCTCACGGCTTTGGCAGAATAGGCTGCCACCTTGCGGGTTGTTGCTACGGTGTACCTTATCATGGACATTTCAGTGTGGTCTTCCCGGAAGGCTCTTTGGCACCGGCGGGAATAGAACTTTTTCCGGTGCAAATGTTTGAAGCCATATTCTTATTTGTGATTTTTGGAATATTGCTTTTTGCTAAATTAAAATTCAGCTTCAAATACCCCGTAGAATTGTACTTTCTTTTGTACGGGATATTAAGAATTATAACAGAAAGCCTCAGATTTGATGAGGTGAGAGGCAAGCTCTTAGGCATATCCACATCACAATGGATTAGCTTTATTCTCATAGGATATGCTATAATAAGTATAGTTGTTAAAAAACATTTGGCTCATTCAAAAGCGGCTAATGTTTAAATAAAAGATAGTAGGTTTTATTTAGGAGGAAATTATGGATAATAATTCTCAAAACAATGGTGGTTATGTACCTTACGGTTCAAATAATAACGCCAACAACAATCAACAGGGACAGTACAATGCAGGTCAGGCAAACAATGCGGGCCAGGCGGCAAACGGTGCTTATGTTCCTTTTAATTCTCAGCCAAATCAAGGTCAGTACAACGCTGCACCAAACCAGGGTCAGTACAATGCTGCACCAAATCAGGCAAACACAGCAGAAGCAGCAAACAATGCAAATCAGGCAAATACAGCGGAAGCAGCAAACAATGCAAATCAGGCAAATACAGCGGAAGCAGCAAACAATGCAGGCCAGGCTAACAATCAGCCACAGTACGGCCAACAACAGCAGTATGGCCAGCAACAGCAGTATGGTCAGCAACAGCAGTATGGCCAACAACAGCAGTATGGCCAGCAACAGCAATATGGCCAGCAGGCAAACTATGGTCAGGCTCAAGGTCAATATAACCAAGGCCAGTACAACGGTGGGCAGCAAAACAATCAGCAAAACAGCCAGTTTACAGATAGCGTAAATGCAGGCGCCAACTACGTAAAATCAGAAGCAAAGGATTTTGCAAATCAGGCAGCAAACGCAGCAAATGTGGTTAAAAACAAGGCTCAGGAAGCTTGGAACAACAAAGAAGGCATTTTTGCAAAAATCAAAAACTGGGTTATGGCTCATTTGAAACTTTGCATCGGTATTGCGGCAGCAATTGTTGCACTTATCGTAGTTTTGGTGGTTTTGGGTGTTGCATCAAGAACGGTTAACCTTGATAAGTTCATAACTTTCGAAGCGTCGGGTTATGACGGATACGGAACTGTATATGCTGATTTTGACGAAGATGCATTTATTGAAAAATACGGCAATAAAATCAAAGTCGCAGGCGGTAACAATATCCTTTCAAAACTTGTGGATTCGGGAAGTGCTTATGCACTTGCGTCCTCATTGGAATACGGCTACACCGTAAACTACGGAGACCTCTACAACGGAGAGCTTTCAAACGGTGATACAATCACTTTAACATGGGATTTCAGTGCGGACGATTTAAGAACTCTTAAAAAGACATATGGCTTAACATTCAAAGCTAAAGACATGAGCTACCAGGTAAGCGGTCTTGAAGAAGTTACAAAAATGGATGTTTTTGCAGACCTTAAAGTTAACTTCATCGGTACTAACGGAAAAGGTAAAGCCATCCTTACAGGCGGAGATTCAAACTTAATTTATGATATTTCCGGCAATTATAACCTTTCAAAAGGTGATGAAATAACAATAAATGTTTACACTAACGAATGGAGCTCAAATGTTGAATCATTTATTGAAGAAGTTGGATATGTACCTGAAGAATTGTCAAGAACTTATACTGTTGACGAATTCTGCACATATGTAAACGATATAGCCGATGTACCTAATGATACATTAGAGGATTTACAAGAGGCAGCTGAAACATATCTTGCTCAAAAGAGCGATAGCTGGGCTGATGAACTTTCAATAAAAGACACAGAATATCAGGGAGCTTATCTCTATGCAAGAAAAGAAGCAAGTGATTATAGCGCACAGAACAAGATTTATCTTGTATACAAAGTTACAATCACAGCCGATTATTCATCATACAACCATAAAGAAGATTTAATTTCTTACTATATTGTAGAATTTGAAAATGTTGTTAAGAACTCCGACGGAGATGTATTTGCGGATGTATCATCGGCAACACTCGGATACGCTTACTCATCGGTTAAACTTAATCTCGATTCCAAGACAACCAAGACAGTTTACCTTGACGGTTATGAATCAATGGATAAAGTTAAGACTGAGTACGGAACAAATTCTTCATATAACATTACAACAACTGTTAAATAATGGTTTCAAAAACGGAGCGTGTTAATTATGAAATTCAAATTGATTAAAAAATTAACAGCGATAATTTTGATAGTGGCATTTGGTGCATCTCTTACGGGATGCGCCAATCCGCTTTTTCGTATTTTAACCAATCAACTTCAAAAAATCGACGATAATGATTATGATATTGATTATGACGTAGACAGCGATTATAGCGTGGATTTCGACGGCATGAACGAAAACTCCACTGCATCTCCCGAAGTTCAGGAGATGGTTGCAACAATCACATCAAGCTATGCCAACAACAATATGAATTCATTCGAAAAAGCGAAAGCAATGCACGATTGGCTTGTTTCAAACGTGGATTATGTCATTACCGATAACTGTCACACAGCATATGGCGCATTGATAGAAAAACAAGCAGTTTGCGATGGTTATTCATACGCTTATCGCCTGCTTATGTCGGCACTTGGCTTTGACTGTCGTGTGGTTTACGGCTATTCCGAGGGCGAAGCTCATGCATGGAATGTTGTAAATCTTGACGGCGTTTGGTATCAGATGGATGTAACTTGGGACGACCCTTTGATTAACGGAACGGTTGTAAAGGATGGTTCAAACGTAAGTTACGACTATTTCCTTCTTAATGACGAAAAAATGTATGCGGACCATACCGTGGTCTATGATTGGAATCAATATGATATTCCGGAGTGCACATCCACAGCCGGAATGGATTGGATAGCACCTGTTAAGGAACAAATCAACAGTCAGTACAATTACGATTACAACTACGACGATCAATACGGTTATGACCTTGATGGTGATTATGACTTTGATTATGTCGGAAATGACGATTATTCGGGATTTGATGATTATTTGTCACAAAATTCACCTTATTGGTATGCGAATGATGAAGTGGAAGCCTTTGAATTGGCCGTATCACTTATTGAAAACGGCTACAGTTCTTTTACAATCGTTCTTCAGCCATATACATACGGTAACGATCCTTTAAACGATCTTGTGAATAACATAATCGAAGGAATATCAAACGGCAATATTTACACACCGAATGTTAGTTATTCATCGATTTATTACGGCTCTTATTCGGAAAACGGACAGATAGCTTTAACGATTGAATTGTCATAGATACTATATTAAAATATATTTAAATAATCTTTTTGTGTTAAATGTATTTGGGGAAGAAAATTTAGGCCGAAAAGCTTTTATCGGGTTTTGAGGTCGGAAAAGGGGTATAACACATGAAAAAAAGATTATGTGCTATAATTTCCGTTTTGTTAATTTGTTTATTGATTGCGGGATGCACATCTGAGTCGGAGTCGGCAGATAGCGGGAATAGTACTAAGAGCCAAAGCAAGCAAAAAGAAAGCGTGGCAGAAACTACAACCACTGTCGAAAGCGAGACAACGACTGAGCCTGAAACTCAGGCGCCACAACCCGCAAACGACGAGGAATACATCGAAAGCATAATAGAGTCCGGCGGGGCAACAAATCAGGCAATATTGCCGGATACAAACTATTCTCAGCCGGTGCATGTTTCCGAAACCGTGTCCGGAGAGATAAGCTACATAATAAGCAATTACACCAACGGCAGCATGTCGGCCTTTGAAAAAGCCAAAGCTGTTCACGACTATTTGGTAACTTATGTGGTATATGACGGAGGCGACCAAACAAGATGCCATACGGCGGACGGTGCTTTGGTTGATCACAGAGCGGTGTGCGATGGATATGCAAAAGCATTTATGCTTGTTATGCAAAACTTAGGTTACCCTTGTCAGCTGGTTTACGGTTGGGCAGGGGAATATCACGCATGGAATGTGGTCTGTCTGGACGGTGCATGGTATCAGATGGATGTAACTTGGGACGACCCATATGTTAATGGCGTAAGCTATGGTTACGGAGACGGATCGAACTTAAGCTATTCATACTTTTTGCTTAATGATGGCACAATGTATGCAGATCACTCGGTTATGTGGGAATACAATCCCGACGGTGTGCCTTCTTGTACATCAACAGCGGGAATGGAATGGATTAACGGTATTCTTACCACAAGTTACAGTCCGGGATCAACCGCAACAAGCATTGCCGAGGGTGTAAACAGCGCCGCTTGGTATACTTCCCAAAGATACGGAACATTTTACATATTGCTTGATTTAAACTATGTCGGCGAATACACGGCAGCCTTTGAAAACTTCAAAAACAGCTATTATGAGACTGTTAAAAGCGGATATGGTGTAAGCAATATTAACTTAAATGCATGGACAGAATCAATTTATCTTGTTATTAAACTTGATATTTCATATTGGTAAAATATTTTAAGGCAGCTTAAGGGCTGCCTTATTTTTATCGCTTCGGAGGCAAAAAAATGCCGACAATAGATGAAGTCTTTTAAATTTTAAGGTGAAAATAATTATTGTTAGCTATACATAACTTGAAAAAGATGATACAATGGCATGGGTAAAAAAATTTAAAAAAAAAGAGGTTAAAGATATTATGAAAAATAAGATCGCAATGCTCTTCGGAGCTGTGATAGCGGTCTCTGCGTTTGTATTTTTCGGCGCAAACAAGACAGAGGCAGCAGAGGTTACATACCATACTTCATCGTCGGTAGGAGACATCGGCAACGATCTTCAGGATACAAATGTTTCATCTAAGGTGAAATTAAATACAGGAGATACGGTTACGATTACATCCGATTCGGCCGTAGACTCGGTTTACATAAAATGGGATAAAGATCCGGGCAGCTGGACCCTTTCCATAGGCGGCAAAGACTATGATGAAGGTGGATATGGTATTCTTCACGAGTTTGTGGAACTTCCGGAAGATGCCACAAGCCTTACAATTACGGTAAAACAAGATGATTGCAGAATGTGCGATCTTTGGGTATTTAAAGGCGATACACCGGATTTTGTTCAAAAGTGGGAGCCGCCATATGAAGAAGCGGATATATTGGCCTTGGTGGCACATGCGGATGACGAGGCGCTTTTCTTTGGTCCGGCCATTGTAAACTACGTGGATAAAGCGGCCGTACAGGTTGCAATGTTTACGAACTTCCACGATTCGGAGCCTATAAGAAGTCACGAGTTTTACACTTCTTTGTGGGAGATGGGTGTAAGACATGCTCCGATAATAGGTCCTTTTTATGACTATTACTCGGAAACTTTGGATACTGCAATCGGTCAGTACGGTGAAGACGAGGCCACAGATTATGTAACAAGCCTTATCAGACGTTTTAAACCTCAGGTAGTTACAACCCATGATACAAACGGAGAATACGGCCATGGTTGCCATATGCTTTGTGCAAAGGCATTGATGAATGCCATAGAAGTATCGGGAAATGCAGACTCTTATCCTGAAAGCGCAAAAGACTACGGAACTTGGACACCGCTTAAGACATATATTCATCTTTGGGGCGAAAATCAGATAACACTTGATACAAGAACGCCTCTTGATTCATTTGGGGGCAGAACGGCCATAGAGGTGGCAAGAGAAGCCTACAAGAAACACGAATCCCAGCAATGGTGCTGGTTCTTTGTAGAGGACGGAATTGACGACCCTACATACCAGTTTTCCTGCGCAAAGTTCGGTTTATATAAAACAAGCGTCGGAACAGACAATAACAATGACTTTTTGGAAAATATAACAACATATGCCGATCAAAAAGCTCAGGCTCAAAAAGAATCGGCGGAAAATGAAAGTACGGATGCGAATAATCAAAATGATGACAGCAAATCCGGATCTTCAAAATTCGTAGTGCCGATTATCATCGTTGTAATAATCGTGCTTCTCTTAATACTCGTAATGTGTATAAGAGCATATAACAAGAAAAAACGTGCAGCCAGAAGAAGAGCAAGAAGAGCGGCACAAAGAAGAAAAGAATAGGGGAATTAATTATGACATTACTTGCATATCAGGTTTTTAAAACCGTAGTAGAGCAAGGCAGTTTTAATAAGGCGGCGGATTTGCTTAATCTGACGCCTTCGGCCATAAGCCACGGAATAAACGCTATGGAAAAGGAGCTTGGATTTCCGCTTTTTGTCCGTAACAAAAAGGGGATATCTCTTACATCATACGGAGAAAACCTGCTTCCTTTCATTAACGGTGTTTTAAACAGCGAGGAAAGCTTGCAACAGGCAATCGCTCAGGTAAACGGACTTCAGCAAGGTACGGTTAAACTGGGATGCTTTTCCAGTGTCTGTACGGCTTGGATTCCTAAGCTTGTTGCATCTTTTAAAAAGGATTATCCGAATATTACCATTCAGATTTTTCAGGGAACATATGCCGATGTGGCAGCTTGGATTAAAAACGGAGTAGTGGATTTGGGATTTTTGTCCGATTCGAGTGCAAACGGATTGGAACTTACACCGCTTTATTCGGATCCGCTTCTTTGCATAACTCCAAAACATTATATAAAAGGAAATCATCCGGATTATATAGAGCCGGAAGAACTTGCGGAATTTGATTTTGTTTCTCAGCGTGAAAGTACAGATGCGGACGTACAGATTTACCTTCAAAAGAATAAAGTAAATATAAAGTCCAGCTGTCATGTGGTTGATGATATTTCGCAGATTGCAATGGTTTCCAGCGGAATGGGCGTATGCCTTATGCCGGAACTTGTAATGCGTGATATGCCTTATGAGATTGACACATACAAGCTTAAGCCGGCAGAAGACCGTGTAATCGGTATTTGCGTTCTTAACGAACAGCTTATGCCGCCGGCAGCGAAGATGCTCCACAGACACATTGTTAAGATGTTTAAAAAGAAATAAAAAAGATTCCGATTTTTAAATCGGAATCTTTTCTTATTATTCATCAAAATCTACCGTTACGAAGTAGCCACGCTCGGTTTCTTCCACTTTTGAGACAATGCCTGTTTTGGAAAGCAGGCGCTGTGATGTAGGATAGTTTGCCGACATGGCTACAGCCGGTTCGATTACATAATACCAGCTTGAAGGGAGTCTCGACTCTCTTATTTCAACTTCATCACCCGGGGCAACTTGTCCCGGTCTTTCCATTTTAAATTCCATCTGTCTCATTTGCTTCTACACTTTCTTTTGAAACTTTTTCGCTGTTTCTTTCTCCGAATTTTCCTTTGGCCGAAAGAAATACCACAATAAGTCCGGCGATAAAGATAAATATCGCAATAAACTGTGATGTTGAAAGAACGCCGATATGACCGCGTGCCATATCTCCGCGGAAGAATTCGAGAATGAATCTGCCCACGCTGTAAACAAGCATGTATGTTCCGCAAACAAGACCGCGTTTAACAAATTTTGCCGCTATGAATATAAGAAGCAGGCAAAGCAAAAAGTCAAATGCCGATGACATAAGCTGAGTAGGAATAAGCGGCACATCGTTTGGCGCAAAGTCCGAATTGTGGAATGTTACGCTGAAAGCTGATGTGGTTTCGTTACCATAGCAGCAACCCGCAAGAAAACAGCCGATACGGCCAAATCCCTGTGCAAGGGCAACGGAAGGAATGGCAATATCAAAGTAATCAAGGAAGTTCATTTTCTTGATTCTGCAATATAACCAGCCACCGAAAATACCGCCGATTATTCCGCCGTATAAAACCCAGCCGTCGGAAAAGTTAAGTAAAACCGAAGGATCGGCAATAATGTTTTTCAAATTTGTAAGGATGTAAAGGACTTTCGATCCGATGGCGCCGAAAATAAGGCAAAAGATCGTAAGCATGAAAATTCTTTCATGATCCAGACCTTTTCTTCTTGCTCTGAATTCCGCCATAATATAGCAAAGAATAACGCCGATACCGATCATAAGACCATATCCGTGAACAGTAAAATTTCCAATTGTAAATAAATCGTTGTACATAATTATTTCCTATAAATTTAATTTGTTATTATTCAAAAAATAATAACAGTATCAAAGTATCATATTTTTATAAATCTTTTTATTTGTTAACGGATAAAAAACATTGTTAACAAATAGAAAACTAAAACCATTTTACACAAAAAGTCGGCTTTAATCAAGGCTTTTAACAGTTTTATCACTCTTCTCAAAACTGCAAATAGGGGTTTATGTTAACAAATTGTTCATAGTATATTTTTATTTCTTTAACATAAAATGCATGACTTATTCATTTTTGGATTTTATAATAAACCTACAATCAAATAAAACCTATTTGATTAAATTTTTTCATAATATGAATAGGCTTTTAAAAAGCCTTTCATCCTCCCTTTTTTATTATACATTTAACAAACCACATCAGAAAAAAAGCACCGCGAGGTGCTTTTTTTCTGTTCTTATCACGATAGTTCGCGATATAATTTGCGTTTAAAAAGTTATTGTTAGAGAATGTCAATTGCATTTATTAAGCAATTCTTCCCATCTTCTGTCCACTTCTTCCTGGAAACTTTCGATTAAATGCTCGTTTCCCGCTTTAAACAAATGTTTAAATCTACCTTGTGGTTTTAAGAAGTCTTCTATAGGAAGTTTGTTTTTTGGTTCATAATTTAAAATCCATTTGCCGTGATCGTATTCGAAAAGCGGCCAATAGCATGTTTCAACCGCAAGACGGCATATTTCCATTATTTCGGATGTTTCGTATCTCCAGCCTCTCGGACAAGGAGTCATAACATTAAGAAATGCCGGACCTTCCGCATATATTGCGGCATCTGATTTTTTGTGAATATCTTTAAAATCTTTTGTAAAGGTTGTTTGACCGACATAAGCCACATGATGTTCGGCAATAATGGATGCCAAATCTTTTCTGTATTGAGGCTTACCGTTTGAAACCTTACCGGCAGGTGTTGTGGTTGTATCCGCATACATAGGGGTCGCGGATGAACGCTGAATACCCGTATTCATGTAAGCGCCGTTATCGTAGCAAACATAAACCATGTCATGTCCGCGTTCCATTGCTCCCGAAAGGGACTGGAATCCTATATCGTATGTACCGCCGTCACCGCCGAAAGTGATAAATTTATAATTTTCCTTAACTTTACCTTTTTTCTTTAATATCTTGTATGCCGTTTCGACACCCGAAAGAGTGGCGCCGGCATTTTCAAAGGCATTGTGTATGTAGCTGTCTTCCCAAGCTGTGTAAGGATAAATAAATGAGGATACCTCAAGGCAACTTGTTGCATTGCCGATAACGGCATGGTCTCCTTCATGAAGTCCGCGAAGTACGGCACGAACGCCTATTGTGGCTCCGCAACCCGCACACATTCTGTGACCCGGGGCAAGACGATCGGGCTTATTCATTATATCTTTAAGTGCTAATGATTCGCTCATATTTTACGCCTCCCTTAATCCAATGTATTTGTAATCAACGGGCTTTGCTCCGCGCTCAACGATATCTTCCAGAGTTTCGAAAATATCCGCAACGTCTCCCGTTGTAAAATCGCGTCCGCCAAGACCGTAGATAAAGTTTACGCTGTCCAACATAACTTTGTTTTTGAAAAGCGCGCTTCGAACCTCTACGCCCAAAGGACCGCCGCCGCCTCTGTAGCTGTCGGCTCTGTCCATAATCGCAAGGCCTTTTACATGAGCCAAAGCCTTGGCAATTTCATCTTCAGGGAAAGGTCTGAATACTCTTATTTTAAGAAGTCCAACTTTTTTGCCGCTTTCTCTTAAAACATCAATGGCATCTTTTGCGGTACCGGCAGCGGAGTTGATGATTACCATTGCATAGTCAGCATCTTCTAATTTGTATTCTTCGAAGAAGGCGTATTTCCTGCCGCTTATTTGCTCGAATTCTTTTGCAACATCCAATATAACCTGTTTTGCATTTTCCATTGCGATTTCTTGAAGCTTGTTTGCTTCCATGCAGTAATTGGTAACGGAATAAGTACCGAGAGCCATAGGATTTCCCGCATTTAAAAGGTATTCTTCCGGATTGTATTCGCCAACAAAGTTTTTTACCAAGTCATCTTCCAAAAGAGAAATGTTTTCAACGCCATGGCTTGTAATAAAACCGTCCTGGCAAATCATAATAGGAAGACGAACATCGGGATGTTCGGCAATTCTGTATGCCTGAACGAAATTGTCATAAGCTTCCTGATTGTTTTCGGAATATATTTGAATCCAGCCCGAATCCCTTGCGCCCATACTGTCGGTATGATCGCAGTTAATATTGATCGGTCCGGATAAAGTTCTGTTTACAAGAGCAAGAGCAATAGGAAGTCTGTTGGAAGCCGCAATATAAAGCTCTTCCCACATAAGTGCCATACCACAGCTGGATGTGGCCGTTAATGTTCTTGCACCGGCAGCGCTGGCACCTACAGCCGCACTCATGGATGAATGCTCGCTTTCAACCGGGATAAATTCCGTGTCGATTTCGCCGTTTGCAATATATGTTGAAACATATTGAGGTATTTCCGTAGACGGAGTAATCGGGAAGGCAGGCATTACGTCCGGATTGATTTGTTTTATTGCATAGGAAACGGCTTCGTTTCCCGACATACGTTCTCTTATAGCCATTATTTACCCTCCTTCATTGTAATTGCGTCAAATGGGCATGCTTTTGCGCAAATGCCGCAGCCCTTGCAATAGTCGTATAAAAAGTCGCCGCGTTTGCCGTCTTTAACGGGAATGGAAGAGTCCGGACAGACGGGAGCACAAAGCAAGCATTGTTTGCATTTATCCGCATGAAAAACAGGAGTATTGGTGCGCCATTCACCTGTATGGAACTGCTTTGAAGTACCGCCGTTAAAAACTTTAAGACCTTCAGTCAGATCTGTGTAGGGACTTTCAAGATTGATTTTTGAAATATCTGTTCTCATATCTAAACCTTTCTGTGGATTATTTATCTGATTTTGACTATAAAATTCGACATCTGTTTATTTAACAGATGTCGTTGATTTTTCTATATATAATATGTTATAAGAATTAAGCTACGGCTTTGACTTTGCGGTTTATTTCCTCAAGAGTCATTTTAAGTGCATTCATATTGCCTTCGATAACTTCAGGCTTTGATGCGAATTTATGTTTATATGAATTAAGCATTTCATCAAGGAATACATCCTCATCCATAACGTTGCTTACGGCAACTGCCGTTGCAAGCATAGGAGAGTTAGGGTAGTTCTTGCCCAAAGCTTCCATTGAAATTTTCTTTGCATCTATTGTAACAATATTGCCTTCGAAACCGCCGAGTTTTTCGGCTACTTCTGAAGCATCCATTGTTGTATTTACGATGATGGCACCGCCTTTTTTAAGACCTGCGGTAACATCCACCGACTCCAACAAAGAATCGTCAACAACAACAACATAGTCAGGTCTGTAAATGTGAGAATGAACACGGATTTCACCGTCGCTGATACGGTTAAATGCTGTGATTGGTGCGCCCATTCTTTCAGGACCGTATTCAGGGAAACCTTGAACATATTTACCTGTTTTAAAAGCAACATCGGCTAAGAGAAGAGCTGCTGTTTTAGCTCCCTGTCCGCCGCGACCATGCCATCTGATTTCAATATTGTTATTAGCTTTCTTATTCATATTACTCCTTCTTTAGATGAATTCGTTTCATCTTCATGTTGAACAATTTCTCAAGTTGAGTCTTATTATATCAGCTGGAAAAAATTTGTAAATAATTTTAATGAAAAAATGTCAATTTTAAGATGAAAATAATTCACTTAAAAGATGCTTTGAATGAAAAGCACGGAAAATAGAGCAATTTAGGAGCCGGGGGATGAAAAATAGGGGAAAAACAAATTAGCACTCACCTCTTGACAGTGCTAATAATTTGTGCTATATATAATATATCAAATAGATATAGTCAAACAGATAAAACAAACATCTGCTTGAAAAAACAGCAAACAACAGCCCGAGTCTTAAAGCGCTAAGCTTTAAGATGAAGACGAATTTAAAGAAAAGGAGCGATGACCTATGTTATTACCAAGAAAAAACAATTGTTACGTTGATGACTTTTTTGCAGCACCTGCATTCTTTGATGACTTTTTCAGGGATGATTTCTTTGGAAATATGGGCAACAAAGAACTTTCAATGATGAAAACGGATATTAAGCACGAAGACGGTAAGTACAAACTTGAGGTTGAGCTGCCGGGATATAATAAAGAAGACATTACAGCAGAGCTTAAGGACGGCAACTTAACAATAAGCGCCGTTACGAAAACGGAAGACGAGAAGAAAGACGAAAAAGGCAACTACTTACGTCGTGAAAGATATTTCGGAAGCTGCAAGAGAAGCTTCTATGTTGGCAAGGATGTTACCGAAAATGACATCAACGCCGGCTTTGAAAACGGCGTATTGAAGTTGGAATTTCCTGATAACCTTCAGAAGAAGGAAGAAGAAAAGAAACTTATTTCGATTGCATAAGCCGAGCAGGATTTATGAAATTGGAGTTATAAGGTAAAAGCCTTAGCATAACCGATTTTGGTCTGTGGGCGGAAACCATGAACGAAAGATTCATGGCTTCCGCCTTTCTTGTGCCTTTTTAAAGTTTTTGCATAAGATATTGATAAAAGCATCAACATTTGTTAGAATGATTAAGTAAATTATTTTAGATAATTTCATTTATCAGAAGATTTAAACTCATATGGCTTTTTAAGCGAAAGGAAGTAATCAAATGAAGTTAGTAGAGGCCTTTAACCGTGTTTATACGAAATTTAAATTAAATTTCTACAAACATGCATTTATGAACTTTGGTGACAGAGAGGCAACTCTTTCAACGGTTGAATCATTTTGTATGGAAGTAATCTATGCAATGGACAAACCAACGGTTAACGAATTTGCTAAATTCATTGATGTTTCATCTCCGAATGCGGCTTATAAAGTCAATTGTCTCATTAAAAAAGGATATATCAACAGAGTACAGTCTACGAAGGACAAAAGAGAATTTCATTTGGAAGTCACTGAAAAATATCTCAAATATTACAATATGAGTTATGACTACGTAAAAACGGTTATGGCCAGAATGGAAAGAGTACTTTCCAAGGAAGACGTAGAAACACTGAAACGAATTCTTCAGATTATGTCAGATGAAATGCATGAGGTTCCTTACTACAAAGATCCTGACATGAAATAAATAGTAACAATTTGTTTTAAAGAGATGTTTTCGCTTGCGGAAGCATCTCAAATTATGAAAGGAACCCGATTATGAAATTACTTATTAAAAATGGAAGATATATTAACCCGGCAACCGGTGCGGATGATATTTTGGATGTTTATGTTGAAGACGGAATCGTAAAAGAAGTCTCTAAAAACATAGAAAAAGAAGCAGACAAAACAGAAGACGCTACCGGCTGTATTGTTATTCCGGGGCTTATTGATTTGCATACACACCTTCGTGAACCGGGATTTGAGCACAAAGAGACAGTGAAAAGCGGGGCAGCGGCAGCGGCAGCAGGCGGTTATACTACAATCTGCGCCATGCCAAACACAAAGCCTGCCTGCGACAGTGCCGAAACCGTAAAATATGTCTTGGATAAGGCTAAGACTACGGGGATAAATGTGCTTCCAATCGGTGCTGTTACAAAGGGGCAGCAAGGAAAAGAACTTTCAGACATTAAAGGCATGAAAGAAGCGGGAATCTGTGCTATTTCAGAGGACGGAAAATCTGTAATGGATGCCGCTTTATATAAAGAAGCCATGGAGATTGTCGCAAAAGAAAAGCTTCCTGTGTTTGCGCATTGCGAAGAAATAACAATGGTTAAGGGCTGCGTGGTAAATGCCGGAAAACTGGCGGAGAAGCTGGGAGTCGGCGGAGTTTCAAACGATGTCGAGGATATAATAGCAACAAGAGATATCGGTTTAAGCCTTATGACAGGTGCAAAGCTTCATCTTTGCCACTGTTCAACAAAAGAGTCCGTTACTTATATAAAAGAAGGAAAGGCTCAGGGAGCGGATTTGACCGCGGAAATCTGTCCTCATCATTTTGTTCTGACGGAAGATGATGTTGACCTTAAGGATTCAAATTATAAAATGAATCCGCCCGTAAGAACAAAAGAAGACGTAGAAGCCTTGAAAAAGGGCATAAAAGATGGGATAATCGACGCCATTTCCACAGATCATGCGCCTCACGCAAAAGAGGAAAAAGATAAGGGATTTTTAAGCGCGCCTTGCGGAATAGTGGGACTTGAAACAGCCTTTGCACTTTCTTATACATATCTTGTTAAAGAAGGAATAATAGACTTAAAGCGCTTGGTTGAGATGATGAGCCTTAATCCGGCCAAGATTCTGGGCATTAACAAGGGCGACATATCGGAGGGTAAGCCCGCGGATATTGCAATAATCGACATTGACAACGCATATAAGATTGACATAAATAAATTTCATTCAAAATCCAACAATTCACCATTTGACGGATATGAAGTATTTGGTAAAATAAAAAGAACAATCGCAAAGGGCGAAATCGTTTTTGCGGATTAAGGAGATATTATGATTAACGAACTTATTAATAAGATAAAAGAAAAAGAAGCACCGGTTGTTGTGGGACTTGATCCAATGTTGGATTATATTCCGAATCATTTGAAGGAAGCTGCTTTTAAAGAATGCGGTGAAACACTTGAAGGTGCCGCAAAAGCAGTTTGGGACTACAATGTAGCTTTAATTGATGCGGTTTGCGATTTGGTTCCTGCAGTAAAACCTCAGATTGCAATGTATGAGCAATTCGGTATTCCGGGACTTGTGGCATATAACGAAACTTGCAAATATGCAAAAGAAAACGGTCTTATAGTAATTGCGGACATTAAAAGAGGAGATATCGGAACAACCTCTGCAGCATATGCTACAGGTCATTTGGGCAAAACGAAGATTGGTTCGAATTTCGTGAATGCCTTTAATGAAGACTTTGCAACAATCAATCCATACCTGGGTTCCGACGGCATCATTCCTTTTATCGATGTTTGTAAAGAAGAAAAAAAGGGTCTTTTCATTTTGGTTAAGACATCAAATAAAAGCAGCGGCGAATTCCAGGATCGCTTAATTGATGGCAAGCCTTTGTATGAACACGTAGGTGAGCAGGTTGCCAAATGGGGAGAACTTCATATGGGCGATAATTATTCCTATGTTGGCGCCGTTGTAGGAGCAACATATCCGGAAATGGGCGCAAAACTGCGTAAAATTATGCCGAAATCATTTATCCTTGTGCCGGGTTACGGCGCACAGGGCGGCAAAGGTAAAGACCTTGTACCATTCTTTAATGAAGACGGATTGGGTGCCATCGTTAACTCCTCGAGAGGCATTATTGCGGCATACAAGCAGGAAAAATATGCACAGTACGGCGAAGAAGGATTTGCAGATGCGGCAAGAGCGGCAGCCCTTGATATGATTGAGGATTTAAAAATAGTAAGAAAATAGTCTTAAGACAATAGGAAGATATAATGGAAAGAATAAAAGTAAAAGTTTTTAAACAGGATAAGATAAATGACGAGCTTTACAGCATTTGCTTTGATGCGCCCATAATAGCAAAAGAAGCAAAGGCGGGTCAGTTTATTTCCGTTTATTCAAATGACAAATCAAGAATGCTTCCGAGACCTTTTGGTATTTGCGAAATAGATAAAGAAAACGGAAGAATTCGCGTTGTTTACCGAATTGTAGGCGAGGGAACAAAAGAGTTTTCAAGCTTTGAAGCGGGAGACGAGGTTTATATAATGGGACCCCTCGGAAACGGCTTTACAATAAGAAATAAAAAGGCGATTCTGATCGGCGGCGGAACAGGCATACCAATCATGCTGGAATTGGCTAAAACTCTTAAAGAAAGCGGAGCGGCTGAAGGAGTTCTTGCACTTGGTTTCAGAGATGAAACATTTATGACAGAAGAGTTTGAAAAGATTATGCCACTCTACATTTCCACGGAAAGCGGATGCACCGGAACAAAGGGAAATGTGTTGGATGCAATAAGAGAAAACAATATAGATGCTGAAGTAATATATGCATGCGGCCCGATTCCAATGCTTAAAGCAATTAAAGAATATGCCAATGAAAAGGGGATCGAAGCACAAATATCTTTGGAAGAAAAAATGGCATGCGGCATAGGCGCCTGTCTTGCCTGTGTTTGCAAGTCCAAAGAAAAGGACACACACAGCAATGTGAATAACAAACGTATTTGCAAGGAAGGCCCTGTCTTTGACTGCAACGAAATCGAGTTATAACAGGAATAAAAACGAATTATTTCAGATGATTAGGAGAAATCATGGCAGATTTAAGAGTTAATATTGCGGGAGTTGAACTTAAAAACCCTGTAATGCCTGCATCAGGAACTTTTGGAGCAGGTGAAGAATTTTCGGAACTTATAGATTTAAATAAG
>JAEEGL012882062.1_pt1 | contig 24176 bp, 27 predicted proteins | sample 9134231 | NCBI WGS metagenome assembly JAEEGL01 (sample SAMN16246548, study PRJNA631951) | gut metagenome | biome: gut microbiome; feature: rumen; material: fiber-attached | host: Bos | place: Iran: Karaj | collected 2018-10
GAAGACTGTGGTGGCCACTGTATCACCATGCACAACGCTGGTACTACTGTTGTTACCAACTGGAATGGTCTAGTGATGATCAACAATGTCAAACTTGGTGCTGTCTGTGATAGCCTCGCCCTCAGCGGTCTTGACGGCTTCGTCAACGCCGGTGTCATCGGGCAACGCTACCCGAAGGTTACTGCCAATCCTGGTATGTAATCTAGTCCACCTAGACGCAAAGATAGCCCGTAAGGGCTATTTTTGTGTTATAATTAAATTGCTTCTGGTGGGCTTGGGTATCCAAGTCCAATAAAAAGTCCCCTCTGGTAATGCGGGGGATTTTTGTGTTATAATAGCAAAATACCCCAAGCGAGAATAGGGGTATTTGCCACTTATGGAAGAAGTTTGGCTTAATGTTTGTTTTATAAGTGTGTATAGAATTGGAAGGAAGGTGCTAGAAAGGCCGCCCTCTCTCTTTCCTCATTTTATCACGAGTTGCCTTTAACTTTTTAAAGTAGGCCATTGCTTTGTCCTGGTTTTCCCAAGTTGTAGTAACAGGGAATTGACAGTCGCACGATTCCGCTATTTCTTTTAAAGCAGTCCTTCGGGCTGTTATTTCTTTTCTTGCGTCATCTCCACCCTTTTCACGCATATCGGCAGCCTTGCTGGTTGCGAATTTTTTATTTTCAGAGTACAGTTTTCTTATACTTTTGTTACGTTTTTCACGAGTTTCTTTCTCTAGTTCACGCCAACGCTTGCTTTCCTTCGCTTGTCTCTGGGCATAACCACGTCCTTTGACGTTTTTATTATAAATAAGCCCCATTACAAGAACTCCATCAACGCCTCGTCACTGAATTCTTGTTGACCGCCAACCGCACCAGATAAAACCATAGCGTGAACAGCAAGACAGGCAGAGTCTAGATTATCTGGAGAACGCCCGAGGCGTTCCTTTATCTTCTTCTTAGGTTCAATTTTGACCTTGTTCATCTCTGGTGTGTTCCCAACCTCACGCATCTGCCTGATTATGTCTTCATAACAGTCGTTGTTGATAGTTATTTTATGGTTCTCGCACAGATCCTTCATATCCATGTGCATTTCTGCACGTTTATTAAGTGCGTATTTAGCGTTATAGTCGTTCTCAACCCTGGATTCAGTTGGCTTAGATGCAAAGTTTATTGGTTCTAGCGGCAAATCTGGATACAGTTCCATCATTTTTTCATAAATATGGATACCAAAGCCGATGTCGATACACCCGGCTACGACTTCGTACTCGTCCCAGACTTTCAAAATGGACAAAGCGATGTCCATTGTTGTCCCCGGTCCCCATTGCGTGATGCCTTCCTTAACATCCCACTGTTTTTCAATCACAACCCAAGCGTCTGCACCGTTCTGGTTGAGTGACAAAAGTGTGACTGTAATGCCGTCAGCACCCTGGTATGCAGAGTCGATCCCCATAAAGTATTTTTTACTATATGCAGGTTCGAACTTGGCTTCGTCATATACCTCAGGCAAAGTAGTAAAGAACCTCGTGCCAGAGTGTTCGTCTGGGAATTCGACCTGTATAAAGGCCCTGTACTCATTTGAATATGTAGGTATATCCGTGAGTTCGAACCCTTTTCTGGTCATACGCCCCTCAACGATTGCAGTTATGTCGTTGATGTGAATGACGAACGTACCCGGGTCATCATACAAATCCTTGAAATGACCATTGATCTGTGGGTTGCCGACGCAAAAACGCTTCGTGTCCGGCCCTTCCATCATAAAACGGGACGCAGTTCTGAACCCAACCGGGGACATTAACTGGATCTCATCAAACACACAGTAGTCACCGCCAATACCGATAGCACCTGCGGCTTGAACATCTGCTGTTTTATTGCCTTCGTTGGTAGAGAATAACTTGATAGATCCGCCATTCTGCCACATCAGACTTTCCTTTGATGTTTGGGTGGACAAACGCTGGATCTTTTTATTCACGTCTTTGTCCTCGTCTGTGACCACAAGACCATCCTGGATTGGTTTTATTGTGCTAGGTAGTAACTGGACGATCTTGTTCTGGATAATTCCAGACTTGTCCTTAGTTGCACCGCCAATATTAACTTCTTTACCGGCCCCGCCAGCCATTATGATGCAGGCGATTGCGTTCAAGAACGACTTTCCGTACCGGGACGGGGTCACCATAAGAACAGAACGATACTTTTCAAAATCTAGACCTAACTGTTCAGCGTGAGGACGGTCAATCACAGCAGCACCTACAATCAACGCTTGCGTGAACGTTAGACGCAACGGCTTGCCTTTGATGCTAGGGATAACGCCAGATGCCATCTCCTGTCCAAGCCGTGCCAAGATGAACGCTTCTTCAAACGAATCTACTGATAGTTTGCGGTAGTCAGACAAGGCTGGGATCTTCCCGAAGACCCAATCTGGACGAGAGGCGATATACTCTGGACTCTCGTGATCAAGCATACTTTCTCGAGTGTTCTGTATCATTATATTCTATTATACTCTAAAAAAATAAATATTTTTTGACACTTTTGTACCGTGATATAATGGTTGTATGGATGAAATTTGGAAAACAATTCCAGAACACGACAGGTATGAGGTGTCTAATTACGGTCGGATACGTAGTTATGCTGTACCAGGAAGTTATAAAAAAAAGAGAGAAACATATAAAATATTAAAAGCACACAATCATATAGGAACAAGTGGGTATGCACACACTTTTTTAGATAAGAAAAGATTATGTGTCCACAGAATAGTGGCACAAGCCTTTGTGCCAAACCCAGATAAATTACCGTGCGTTAATCATATAAATGGAGACAAAACCGACAATCGTTCCGAAAATCTTGAATGGTGTACTCAGAAAGACAATATTAGGCATCATTTGTACGGTAAAAAATGCAGAATATCCGAAATACCAGAAGACTTTGTACCAGAATTCAAGCACCGTAATCATGGTGGCGGGAGAAAAAAGAAGCCAATTTATTGTGTTACTACTAGAAAAAAATACAAAAGTATAAAAGATGCTGTGCTATCTACTGGGATAGACAAGAGAAATATGGTCAGGGCCGCAAAGAACGGCAAACGTGCTGGTGGCTGTAAATGGAGGTTCGTCTAAAAAATTTTTCAACAAAAGTGTGTTACACTCATGATATAAGGAGAAGACATAATCTCCACGACGCCCTTGTTAAATCCAGAAGACTTAACGTGAAAGGAATTCTTATGGCTAAAAATGAAGCCGCACAAGAGAACACCCAGAAGGCTGCGTCTCTTGCTAAGACCCTTGCCAACCGTATGAAAGCGGTTGAAGATGCTGGTAATATGACTCCTAAAATGCAACGTAACTTTGACCGCTTTGCGGCAAAGATTAACAAATAAGGAATAAAATGGCGAAATGTGATTCCAAAGGCTTTGTCGTACGCCTTGACCAAGTTGGTAAATTAAAGAACGACGACCTGATTGCGATTTCGATCCTTGATGACCTAGCGTCATGTGCAAAGATTGACACTCGTACAATCACTAAGGCTAGCAACGCTAACCTAACCAGTGGCTATTACAATGCCGCTAACGTTCCTGAGGACGAATTTGGTTGTAGCAAAAACAAATGTTACAACACTGGTACGTTCCAGGGTACTGTCACCGCTGCTGAAACAGCAGTAACATTTGGTGATTTCAAGAAAACTATGGATGCCACCCTCTATGCGGCTGGTATCGTAACTGCCTATGTGCTGTTGCCAGAAGGTGACCATCAAGTAAGCCTAACGCTTGCTGATTACACTGCTGCTGACTACACTAACTCTTCGACTTCTACTGTAACTGTTCACGCTACCAAGTCTGGTACTGGTTCCGTGCTTTATCCAGTAAAATTCGATCTAACTGAATTCACCAATACTGGTGACGGCTGGACTCCTTCTACTGTTGGTGTTCTTGCTAAGGTTACTATCGACGGTACAAATCTTAAAGCCGGTGACTTTGTTGGTGTGTCTTCGATTGCATTCTATGAATCGCTTGAAGATCTCGAACTCAACAAAACCGTGCTTGTTTCTTGTATCGACACTTGGGGCGACAGCCAGTCGTTTGACGTAGTTGAAGGTGCTTGTTCTACTTCCGAGTTTGATCCAAACTCTGGTTCTATGACTGCTACCATCACTGCAAACAAATGGTCTGAGAACCTCAAATATGCAAACCCTGCTTTGCATAAGACTGATGAAGCAGAATTCGGTGTCCTACACGTAGTGACCAGAACTGTTCAGGCTGGTACCGGCGAACTCGCTGATTACGGCTATGTACAGTTGTCTGACATGGTGGAAGGTGACTGTGGCTTTGTCTACATCCAGACCCCAGGTTGTGCTGGTAACTCTAGCGAATTAACCCGTGTGTCTGCACCAGTGCCTGTAATCGACGGTACTACTGACGGTGACAAGTTCCAGGTTCTCACCACTTCTTACAATGGTGATGCTTCCTTGGGCCAGATCATTGTCGGTAAAGACTGGATCGGTCAAGAGTTGAACATCATCTACCGCCAGAAGAAGACTGCTGAGGTCTACACGATCACGAATGAATTCCGTGACTTCCACGTAAACATCTTGGCACCTCTTCGCAAGAAAGATGGTACTGTTGAATGGCATCTCTATGAGAACGCCTTCATGACAACCCACGCTAACAACATTTCTCGTTCTGACGAAACAACGATTGAATTGCAATTCACCATCGCTGCTGACGAAAACGGTGTACGCAAGAAAATCGCTAAAATCACCGAGAACTAATTGGCGATACAATTTAAGGGGGAGGTCTGAGTTCCTCTCCCTCCCCCTTAATTCATGAAAGGAAATAATTATGGCATATTGTTGGGAATCTGAGTGCGAAGATCCAGAGTACAAAGATCCAATTCATATTAAACCGTATCCTGGTAGCGAAGGTGGCGATGGTGAAAGTACCAGCGGATCCGGAGAATAAGACGGCTAACGACGTTAAGATTATAGCAGCGTACATAACTGGCGTGTTATCTTTTGCTACCGCAGTTGCTACATTCTTTGTGAAAGCACTTGGCTTTCGTCAAGATACAACTATTGGCGTAGTTACAGTGCTTTCTGTCCTGTTTCTTTTGACGGCTTATCTGATTCATCGTTCAGAAAAGCGTTCACTAAAAGAGATTGAAAGAGTCAGAACAGAAAGCGTTGAGAAACAAGTAGCGTATGAGAAGGACATTCAATACTTGAAGAAGATGGCGTTGGAGAACCAGCGTTCTGCCCTTAGAACAGAGATGGACAACGAGATGTTTAGGCGTCCAGAAAACCACGATACAATCATTAAATACGCATATAGATATTTTGTAGAGTTAGATAGCGACTGGGTCGAGACAGAGAAGTTCCAGGCCTGGATAGACAAAGAGAACGCCGCCGGTCGCACCGTTCATTTACCTCGTGAATTACTTTCTAATGTTGCTGGTAAAATTGCAGCAGAGAAGTAATTCGTACGTTTCAACAATAGGCTAGAACTTGTTAAAAGGGGGTGACATGGATGTCAAAAAGGACAAAGAGAAAGACTCGTGAGAGTCCATCATACAAGGACAGACACCACATTTTATGGCCTCAGCACGATTGGAACAGAGGCTATGCAAAAGCACTACGCAACCACTGGTATATGGCAATCCCCATTCCCATGAACACTCTACACCGCAAGATCCATCACGAGATCGTGCATATTCCCGTACCAAAGGGAATAAATGCGAAAGGTGCGTTGTTCCAGTTGGAGATGCTTGACAAACATGGTGCCTTGCATCCTTACGACAACATTGAAAAACGCCTGATGGTTATCATGGCGTTATTTGAATGTTGTGAACCTGAGACGTTTAATGCGTTGAAGAAACAAAGAGACATAGTCCGCAAGTTCTACCATAGTGCCCCTCGTTGATACGGGGGGTTACTTCTCGTATTCACACTTATCTGGAAACGTATCTCTTATCAGTTTGCCTACTTCGCCATCCCTAAATGAACGGTCAGAAGTAGAGAAGAACGGTGCATCAGGATTTGGTGTAGTAAATGGGTTTTGTATCTTGCAATCATTACACGATACGCCACCTTTCTTCCAGTAATTGGCATACAAAGCACGCCACATCAAGCCGTTAGGGTAAGCATTCATTGTTTCAAGCATTTCCAATTTGTTGATGACCATAGGATAGTGCACAGCATAGCACTTGATTGGTTTCCAAGTGTCTTTAAGCATTTTCCTGGTCTCACGAATATGGTTCAGATAACCACGGCTATTCTGTTTTTCAAGCCATTCTATCTGTTCATCAAGAGTTTTGCGGTAATAATATGGCATGAACCCGTTCTCTAACGGTTTCATAATAAAGAAATCATCATTAAACAGAACAAAGTTCTCGGATATGTCCTCGTTATCGGACAGGCACACAGCCAGCATTGACTTTGATGTGTTTGCCCATTTAGAGATCTCGTTTTGAGTCACCTTCAACCAACCGTCTGGGAGAAAACCTTCCTGATACTCACCAACGAACCATATTTTGCGGTGAGGAAAGTTCTCGGCAACAGAACGTAAAGAGTAACGCAACTCTTCGTTTGACTCTCTTGCCTTTATAAAATAGATTATGTCCAGGTTTGCTGTATCCATACCTTAATTATACAAAAAAATGGGAAACGTTTTTTAGCGTATAATGATGGTGTAATAACATTAAAAGGAGGAACTATGGCAGAGAAGAAAGTAACTGTCAATCCGAAAGAGAAGATGGACTGGAAAGGTCTGATTCTCAAGGTTCTTATCCCTCTGATAATCGGTATCGTTTCAGGTGCTGGTGTCACGATTGGGATCAAATCCGCAGAACAAGGCGGTGTAGACATCGAGGTAACAACCCCGGCAGCGTCTATCATCGAGTTGTCTGAGGAACAGGTTCCTGCTGTGATAGAAACGGCAGAAGGCGAGGTCGAAGTTGTCGAGATGCCTACTGTTGAATCAGTAGATGGCAATCAACTGATTGACGAATGCCCAGAGGACGAACCTGAATGTGGACAAGGGCGATATGTATATGCCCCCACCGACACCATGAATGATTTTATCAACTACACCAACGGTGGTTGCTGGAATATTGATTCCGCTTATGGTGCACAATGTTGGGACCTCGCTGCTTTGTTCTGGATGAACGCCACTGATGATGCACGTGTGCTTTCAACCTGTGGCACTGGTGCAGCAAAAGGTGCGTGGAACTGTAAAGAACAGAACGCAGGCAATGAGTTTGAACTCGTCTATGACGCAACTCAGATCCAACCTGGTGACTGGATCATCTTTGGTTCAGGACAGTACGGACACGTAGGCATGGCTAGGGGTACGTACAACAATGGATACGTTGCTTTGTTCGGCCAGAACCAAGGTGGGTCTGCCTGTGAAGGTGGAGGTTCATCAGCCAATACTATCAACATTTCGTTGAAGTCGTTTGTTGGTGCGTTCAGGCCTAAGAAATACATTAAGCCAGAACCAACTCCACCAGAACCGGAACCAATTCCAATCTCTGGATGCGTTGAATGGGGCGTAAAGCGGGGTGACACTATGAGTAAAATCATGCTTGACTGTGAAGGAACAGTCGTCTACGGTGAGGCTATGGATAACTACGCAAAGTCTTGGTACTCTCGTATTTACAAGCCTGGCCAAAGCGTTTATGATGGTTGGCATTCATCTACTGGTGTAGGTCTTTATGCCGGTGACTGGATTGACCACAAAACTAAATAACGCTATAATAGGTAGTAAGGACAGAGAATTCGAACTCGCTGTCTAGCAACTAATATTAAATTAAAGTATGTTCAATGTATTTATATGATTGACTTACGCTAATTTAGTGTCTGCACTAAGCCGCCTCGATGCCCACCAGGCGGCTTTTTGCTGGTACAATTAAGATATGGCAGATCTAAGCAAATCAGAACTGCAATGGTTACTTGATGCTGTTTGTAAATACATCAAGAATAACAGAAACCATCTTGCTGGGCAGTTGTATCAAGAGATGCACAGGGCTGATTGTCTTGGCCAATACGGCTATATTTCTTGTAGCAATGATGAGTGGGACATAAATATTCGATTGCACAGAAAAACACGAAGCAAAAAGTAGGATACAATGATAGTATGACTACTGTATCAGGACAAACCGCTAAGAACACCAAAAGCATATCTGTTGAGAACAATAAGAGAGGTGCAACTATTGTTCGTGTTTGCGGTGAAGAACACTACGCCATCTCAGAAGGTGGCACTGCTACCGTTTATTTAGCACACGACAACGATATGTGCTTTATTTCAGATTACAAATTTAAGTTAGTGCTTGGCAATGGGAACAGTTCTTCGCACGATTCTAACGTCCCTGTTTCAAGAGATGTGATAAAAGGGTACAATACATGGCCAACCATGGGTGCATTCCAGGCTGCTTATCCTCTTGGGTCAGCCCTAGATGTCGATGGTGCTTATGGTGCACAGTGTTGGGATTACGCTTCTGCTTTCTGGTGGGGTCAATGTAATCGTGGATTCGCTACCGGTGGGGATAACGCCCGTGGGACATGGACCCGTGCACGAGAGGTCAACGCTGGGACAGAGTTCGATTTGATTTCTTCTTGGTCTGCGTTACGCCCTGGCGACTGGATTGTGTGGGGCAACGGGACTTATGGCCACGTCGCTATGGCGGTTGGCTACCCGTCAGGGAACACTATTCAGGTCTGGAACCAGAACGGTGCTTCTGGTGCTGCGTGGCCCACCGGTGGCAAAGTGGTAGCACAAGATACTTGTTACCAATCTGGGTTCTTAGGTGCGTTCCGCTACAAGAAATGGCACCAGCAACAGCCTATTTAAAAAATTATTGAGTTTTCTAACTTATAATTAAAGTATGGAAACTACTGAAACTACAATAATATCAGCACTTCCGTACGTATACGATCCGGAAGATGCAAGAATAAACGCCCTGATGAATCAGGTAGCGTCATTTTGTGGCAAAGAGTTTGCAGATGACGACGAGAGTGAATCCGGGACAGAAGCCGAGACGCTATCAGAAAAGGAGGCATATTGGGCGGCACTCTGGCAGGTCATAAGGTTCATCTCCAATATCACCTGCTGGACTGAACAAGCCGACGACACCTTTATAATGCAGACTCGGATCCAGAATTACGACGTAGCACAAGTATGTGGTTGCCGACCAGGTTGCTGCCATTGTGATGAAGACGTAATTGCTATCCCGTTAGAGTTCATGCCCGTCCCAGAAAAACCGTTCGTAGGCGGAAAAATGACCGTGTTCATTAACGGTAAGCCGAAAATGAAAGAGATCACGGCTGAGTACCTAAACGAACACTATGACGAAGGCAATGGCAAAGTCTATATTGACAGGAACGACTTTGATGACATGCTAATGTTTAGAGGTAAGTGCTGTTGCTTATGTCGCAGAAATGTGACCATACAGTTGAAATATAATGCTGGTTATGATTTAATACCATCTGGCCTGCTATCTCTCATCTGTCCGTTGATGACAAAGATAGAAGAAAGTAAGTCTGGCTTGAATGAATGTGCGAACGCTATGACCCAGGTGTCTGGTGCACTACGCTTTAAAAAGGTAGGTAATATCCAGTACCAGTGGTCCGATACTGAATCTAATTCTCAGAAAACATACTCACTTTACACCGATCTGTTTAATCTGGCTACGGTCGATGAAGTCTATGCTTTGTCTCGTTGTTTGATTGCTGAAACGCCAGAGGAAATGGGAGATGTAATCTAATGCCGTGTTCAGGATGTTCTGGCAAAGTGTCGGTCAACCGCCCGTTGATACGAGACAACCGGAGGCCGTCAACAGAAGGGGTTGTGGTTGAAAAATCAGACAACCCACAGGCCAAGGTCAGGATTAGGTACTATGGCGGTGGCACGAAGAAGTCCACTGGCGGGTGCCATACTTGCCATGGGGCTAGAGGTGGGTATGTGGTCACAACCGCAGAAACTATCCAGTTCGTATCTGAGGATGCGGACAATGAGTTATTTAAGATGACGTTCAACATAGGTCACGACTACTATGTAACAGAGAAGCAGGCTGATTACCTGTGCACTCTGACATACCGTAACCGTGCTGGACAAATTGTTAATAAATTTCAAAGGGTCGAGGAGGACTAATGACCAAAAAAGAGGAACAAGTGGTCAGTTTAGACTCCCAAACGGGAGTCGAACCGACACAACAGAAGAGAGGTTGGGTCTTTGATGAGATCGTTAAGGTCGGGCAGTTAGAGGCTGCTATGGCACATAACGACGAACAGATTTGCAACATCTATTCTGATATGGAGGAACAAGGTGGAGACGCCGATGCCCTCACTAAACTCGCTGACGAGTTAAATACCAATTATGAAATTACAAGACTCGACTACGATAACCGAGTTGATAGTCTTAATGGCATTTTTAACGCTATTCCTAATAGCGATCGCCATTACTATTGCCAGGTGAAACATCGTGCAACTGTTTACGCTATCGCAGGAGAGAATTTCCACGCCAGACATTGTGATCCAGAGGCAGAAAAGTCACTGGTCGCTGCTGGCAAGGCCCTTGCATTGACATGTTCGCTTGCATTTGGGTTTGAACCGATGCAATGCCTACGCTGTCTCGATGAGGCCATGCGAAAGTAATGCAGTTGTTAAGAAAATACGGGTTATACCTGTTAAGGTGGCAGTTAAGTACGCCGATTTTATCCGTATGCTTAATCTGGTTGGGCGGGCTAGATACTGTTTTTGCGACAATTATAGCGAATTTGATAGGCGGTCTTATATTTTTCTGGGTGGATCGTTGGATCTTCAAAAAATAACAAAGTCATTCATGCTATACAATTAAAGTATGAAAAAGACGAATGAAATCACAATCCTGAGGAAGCGAATGGTAGGTAACATACCAGGCTTTTATGATGACGAAACCGGAAACCCACAGAATACATGGGTCAGAATTGCTGATTTTGAGTGCGTAGAGATCTGCCCGGCCCAGACTGCGAAGGTCTACGATCTGGAACACAATGAACGTAACAGGAACCAGGACGATACCCAGAACTGGGAGTTCAACTTCGAGTCAGTACGTCAGACTATTCAACCGCCGTACGACATTCAATCTGGTGACTATGTTGCATTCTGGCAGGGAGATATAAAATATATGTACAGAGTAGTCAAGTCTAACTCTACGCCAATGTTCCATAATTGTTGCGTGGTGCAGATAGTGTGCAATGTCACCCAACCAAAAGAAGCAGAGTACTTACTGGGGTGCGGCAGGCTACGCAAACTTGAAGACAAAGATATCAACGACGGTTCGCTGCCGATCGGGGAGAAAGAGACACCAACCTATAACGGCACTCAGTCCATGGACGAGAACAATGCAGGATTCATAGGAGATTAGTATGAGTAAAATAGCAAATAATGCAGAAAAGTACATCTGGATGAACTTCAAGATGTTTTTGATGCAATATCCGACCTGCTTTCTTGATAACATTCTGAAGGTCAAAGATGAGAATGCAGAACTGCCAGTGGATAGATACGAAGATTTCATAAACAGTTTAGAAAAGCACGTCAGCCTTGGGAATTATACGATTGACCAGGCAGAGTTATTCTCTGATTTGCCGTATGTAACTATGAACATAGCGGCTATCCCTACTGGTGAATGTTCTACTAGAGTGATTATAGGATTCGACATCACATTCACCACTGATTCTCCACGGCCAGATAGAAACCAATCCCTACAATATGTGGGGAATTCTCCTGAGGCAGTTGCGTCATTCAGGGCTAATATAGCGAACGGGCTATATCAGATATTCCATGGGGCTATGGACGATATAGATCCTAATATGGACGCAGCATTTTTCGATAGGTTGCGGGACCAGACTCTCGCCAATCCAATAGATCCGACCAAGACTCGGGCCTGGAAGTATAACATAGTTGGGCAGGTGGACGAAGACAATACAATCTCTGACGTTGAACAGTTAAAACGTGAGGACCGTTCATCTGCCCTATCAGTCTTTCACATGGTGTTCAAGATGGACTTGAACAGGCTTTATGGCGACGGTGAGGACTGTGGTTGTTAATTAAAAGAAAGGAATGATATGGAAAAAGATCTAGAAAAAGCGTTTTTCGGTATAAGAAAGTGCAACCTTAACACAAACGAGTTCGACTGTGAGAATCTATTTGGTTCTGTTCGAGTGTTACGTAGCGTTGCACTGCTTCGCACTGATAAATATCTGAGTGAAAGATACACAGACATAGACAGTGTAATAGGTTTTTGTTTTGGTGATACTATGCACAGAGTAGAGTGGGAAATGGGGATACAGCCTGTATTCCACGATGATAGAGTCGAGAAAGTAGATGTTTTCTATATGTATGTGGAACCGAACAAGCAACTGCTTTATGATATGGTGATGAATTTCTCTATTGCATCCTGCGAGAGAGTACTTAAAAAATACAAGTAATTACCAAGTAATTTCCACTGGTTCGAAGTAAGCGAAAGAGTCTTCGTCTAGTTCGTTGCCCTCGATCACGAAATCATTCACGCCAGGTTGTAGTTCAAAGAACGGGGTATTAGATCTGTTGAACATTTGGGATAGATCAACGTACCCAGTTTTTGATTCTGGGTCACGCTTATCGTCAGTTTTGTAGATCTCTGGCCCGAATCCAACAGTCATAATGCCGTCGATTGGCACTTGGGTCTTAGGGGTGATAGAGTCGATAATGTCAAATTTAGGTTGGGTAGGAGTGTATGTGTAATACGTTATGCCTTTGTGAACACGAGTTGCGTCTGACTTCACGTATGCACCTGTGTTCGTTTTTTCGTACCATCCCTGTGCTTTAGGATTCGCATACCTGCCAGGGTTGGCAACCTCAGTATACTCACGATAGTTCTTCACCTGATATATCTTAGGGTTGTAAAACTTACCAGCCAAACGGATACGGAGGAACTCAGTTGGAAAATCAGACTTAGTGCAGAATTGGATATGGGTCTGGTTGTAGTTAGAATCAGCACGAAGTCTGAATTTCCTTCCCCAAGGCACATCAAAACAGAAGTAGTTTTTCTCTAGTTCACAGGAATAGTTGATGGCGTAGATATTAGAACAGTTCACGCCAAACATATTGGCTAATTGGTTGCGGCTGAAATTACACATAGGTTTCCAATCACACCCTTCGTATGTTGGGGCAGTGTATAAGTTAGCCTCGCAAGGGATACATTTTGATGCACCAGATTCATCACACTGGCCTACTAAATCTGTGGCGTCAAAACAGTAGTTCGGGTCAAAGTTCTGGAACTTGGACGGGCAATACTCGCAGAAAAAGGTACGAGTACGAGAGGCGATACGCCAGTACCCATCTATTAGTTCAAATGTCACGTTCAGTTTCAAAATATCTCTTGCGTGTGGTTCGTCAACTACCTCGTTGATAGTGGCGGCACGAACGTTTGTCCAGATGATCTCATTCCCGCCCTGGGTGGCGAACAATTTACCGGACTTAGAGAACTGTCTCTTGATGAAGCGGAAGTAGCGAACCTTTTCGTCGCACTCTACATCTTTGAAGTCCAGTGATATATCAGCAGAGAATGTCGAAGTTTCAAGTTTCCCCCAGTCATTAAGGGAAGGATAGTAACCACCGTGTGCAGCATTGGTGTAAGCCTGGATCTCACCTTTGAACGCTATGCTGTACGAAGGGTTGTTGATCTCACCAAAAGCAAACGGCAGTTGGTTATATTGTAGTAGTCGTTTGTGTACTCTTAGTGAATTCTTGTTACTATTACTCATACCCTCAGTATAGTACGGATGTCAATATGTTTTTTTAATAATCAAACGGAATGTTGTGTTTTTTCATATAATCAGATATTGCTACAAGCAACTTGGATTTGTTGATAAACTCAATCGATTTCTCGTCCTCTTTTACGTATGTACCGTACCCTGCGGGCGAGAGTTGATACATGTTCCCAGTTAGACTAATACCTATGATCATATTCGTGACCTTGTCCACCTGCATATAGGCATCATAAAAGGCCTCGTCCGAAGCCTTTGAGTTGAAAATAGCATCATCAGATATCTTGATGCAACAAGATATAGTGTTATCTGCTGGATTGTAAGCAACAATTTTTTTGTATGCGTGTCGCAATTTAATGCCCTCCTGCTTACTATTATACCAACAAAAAGTTGATTTTCAAAAAAACAAATTAAACTTGCATTTATACTGTAACTATGAGTATACACGAAGCACCGCATTATTCTCCGCCAAGCCATGGAGATGCACTTAGGAAGATAAGCCCTGAGACTGCTAATTTTGTGGACACGAAAATAGACAACAGCCTTACCCCTGAAATATGGGAGACTGTGTATGACCGGCTGGATGAAAGGTGCAACGATTTTATGGACGTAGTCGACGAATACATAGAAACTGTGCCAGATGAATTATGGGCAGGCACGTCGGTTTATTCTGGTAACACTAGGGGTGCGATAAAAATACAGGGCGTTTATCCTGCGATAGATGTGTACTTTGATATCAACGAGTGGGAAACTCCGAAAGTTCTTACCAACCTTGTTACTAGAGTAATAACAGCACAGTGGAAGGTCAAGGGGACCAAAAAGCATCCTAAGAACGAAGTAAGATCGAAAACATATACTTATGCACCTGGTGCACTGAAAGTTAAAATAACCGGTGAAGATTATGCCCCACGCATTCCAATGCCACCGCATGGAGGGGGAGACAAGTATATGCTTCAAGAAGTATACGACGAAATCAAGTCAGCCACCTTTGAAAGAATCGCTAAAAGAAAGGGATTTTAAATGAGTAATTCACCAGTCGGCGACGCAATGAATAATCTCAAGAAGGAGATGGCCGACGTAATCAGACAAGCACAAGAAGCAGAGAAAGCAACTGAGAACGAAACCAGGAAGATATCTAAATTTAACCAGGTTCTCGATGAGGTTTGGGATAAAGTTAGCAAAAACATAAGAAGTCTTTCTAATGAGTTGGGCTTGACTGCTGATGCAGTAGCAGGGGTGGTACAAGCGTTTGTCAAAATGAAAGTCGTCCCAGATACGCTGTCTGCCGTTACTAAGTACCAAGATCTTCTTAAAAAAGGTGCTAAGGCTTATGCCCAAGAGATAAACGAAGGGTATGCCAACGCTGAGGATTTTTTCAAGGCTAACAAAAAAGAGTATAAAGAAGCCGCAGAGAACTCTCAGAAGTTAGTAAAAGAGTACGAAAAACGCATTGCCGCTGGCGAGAAATTAACACAAAAAGAACAGAAAAAACTTGACTTAGCAAGAAAAGAAGTCACTGAGTTAGTCCCGTTAATAGATAAATATAAACAAGAACGAAAAGAAATCGACTCTTCCGCCAAGGCCAAGGAACGTGATGCCAAGGCCTCTGAAAGAAAAAGCAAAGCGTCTAAGGAGTCGGCAGAAAAAGGGAAGAAGGCCACTAAAGAAGAGATCGCTGCAAACAAAGAGTTGTCACGGTCACTTAAAAACGTGCTTGAGGACGTGCATAAGATACGTTCGGCACTTAACACAGGTGGTGGTCTCAAAATACAGGTGAACAACGCCGGGTTCACCCGTGTGCTTAGCGAAATGGCTAATGCCATTGACAGATTCCATGAACGCACCGGTAATAAGGGCAAGAACTTTTTCGACCAAGTTTTTGGTACGCCTCAGGACAATAAGAAGAGTGGTGACGAAGTCGCAAAGAGTGCCAAGCAGACCATATCTCAGGTTAAGAATGACTTTATTAACCCACTTGGCAGCAAACTTACTAATACTATTGCACAAGCAGTATCAAAAGGGATTAGTAATGGTATAAAAGAAGGCTTGATGGAGGCTAACTCTATCAACCCTCAGAACATGGCGATCAAACAGTTGATGACAGACCTTAACCTGTCGCAAACCCAGAAAAAACGCTTGCTGAACGACTGGTCTGGCACGCCTGATCTTACCGCCATTAAACAAACAGAAATAATTGAGAATAGAAAACTCAAACAGCATCAGTACGATAGGAAGAAGGCGACAGATGAGGCGGTCGCGAAATACAAGGCTGAACTCAATTTTGAACAAAACGTACAGCCAGATAAGGTCGCTGAACGTATCCAGGCAAAGACGGATAGGGAGAAGATCAGTGCTAAGATCGAACAGATTAAGTTGGAACGCGAACTGAACAAAGAAAAACGTGCTGCGTACAACCGTGAGATCAATGAACGTGAACGTGTCCGTGTTGAAAAGGAAATGGCTGAGGTTTATGGAGAGGAGGGGAGTCAGATTAAGAAACTAGGCGAAGACTTAGTCCTCCTACAAGCGAAGAGACGTCAGATTCTTATCCAAGGTGACGAACTTAATAAACTAAACTTCGCAGAATTAGCAAACAACACTCGTCGTATCCAGGACACAACTAGAAAATGGGCAGTTGAGGCATGGAACATCCGCAACCACGTTAAAGAAACGCAGAACACTCTAAAGAGTATGCAAACTGTGTACACTCGGTTGGCATCTATGACGCAGACTATGAGTGCGGCAGTCAGTGCTGCAAGCGGGCTGTTCAGCAACATGCGTTCTGCCGCAACTTCATTCTTCCGATATTTCACAAACGGGTTCAGGCGTGCGTTCGCTTACGTCCGCAACCTTGCTACCTCTACATTGAAGGCTGGGTACGAACAGCGTGAAAAAATTGAACAAGCACAGATTGGTTTTGCTGCGTTCTTTGGCAAGGACAACGTTGATGCTGTTACTAAGACAATTAGAAATGAGGCGGCAAAGACGCCTATCGTTGACGCTGGTTCACTAGCAAGTTATGTACAACAGTTGGCCCCAGTGTCTAAAGGCAATGCCTCGTTAGCAATTAACGCATCGCTTGGTATTTTGAAGTCGCTTGTGTATTCTGGTTCGGATATCTCTGAAGGTGAGTACGTCATCAAGAATATTCGTGACGTTATCGCTAAAGGAAAAGCAACGGCAATCGATATTCGTCAGTTCAACCGTGCATTGCCTGGCTTGGAACAAGCGTTGAAAGAGTCAGGACAAACAGGGTTCATAGACAAGGAAGGCAAACTAAACATCACGAAAGCCAACGTTGGTCAGGTGCTTGATCTGTTTGCGAAATTGAACACAGAAGAAAACAGCCCACTAAAGAATATCGAAGAAGAACAGTTGAAGACTCTGTCTGGGTTGAAGCAGTTGTTCACAGAGAAGAAGACCACTGCGATGGAAACCATCATGGAAAAAGCAGGGTTCTTCGATCTTGTTAAGGACGTGTTCGGAATCGCTAACGACAACGACAAGTGGACGACCATCGCTAACACAGTAGGCAACATATTACAGCCTGTTGTCAACAAGGTGCATGACTTTATTAACAGCGTTGACTGGCGTGATCTTGGGTATAAAATCTCATCATTCTTTGGCGTGATCTGGGATGGTATAAAAGAGGCTAAGAACATTCTGAGTCTAGCGTTGAAAGATGCGTTCGGGACAAACACCGAACAAGTGTTTATGCGTCTTGCCGAGATAATCAGGAACTTCATCGTCGGGTTTGCAGAGGGGACAAGAGACGTTATCGCGTTTGCATCTGATGTGATTAAGCGTTTGTCGGGCGGGAACATAGAACGCTTTGTAGAGATGGTAGGAAAGTATCTCGTTTCGCCGCTTGGCAAACTGATACAAATGATGCTTGGCCTTGCACAGAACGGCGTCGGTGCATTAAGCCGTGTGTTCGCTAACATTGCGAGTATGTACAAAGGCCTTGGTGATATGTGGGCCTGGGCATCAAGCAAAGGTGCGACCTCGTTCTCGAACAGAGTGGTAAGCAACTTAACGGTTGGTCAGATGACAGCAGCCCAGTTACAGCAAGCAATCCAGGGCAAGCCTGTTACCGCAAATGGCAAAGACATAATATCAACAGCCGCAACTGGTGCCGCTGCTAGTGTCGCTACATTGGGTAAAGAAGCGTCTGCAAGTGCTGGAAAGTTCATAGGGATAAAAGACAAACTAACTTCGTTCGGTATGGCAGTCAGCAGGATTGCGATAAAACTTATGAGTGCAGTTGTCGCTGGTGGAACGATATATCTGTTATCAGCAGGCATTTCAAGTTTGATCCGTTCTATGAACCAGGAGAACGAAGCGATGCAGATAGTTGCCAACTCGTTAGAGGTGTTGGGAACAGTGATTGCTGGTGGTGTCGCAGGCAAGATGCTTGGTGGTGGCGTTGTCGGTGGTTTGATAGGTGCTGCATTGGGTGCCGCTGCTGCATTGGTTAAACTATCTGTTGCCGCTAGAGAAGCAGCCGAGAAAGAGACAAAACAGAAGATAGAGAAGATCGAGGACCAGCAAAAGCAGGCGATCTACGACGGTATCATCGCCGCATTGAAAGCACAAGGCGTCAACGTTGACACTGGTACAGATGAAGGCTGGTATGCAGACCAAAAACTAAAACAGTATATTAACAGCACTGATCCTAAATCTATAAACTATACACGTGCCGCCAATATATTTGCAGAAGCGTTAAGATACAAGAACACTGCTGAGAAATTAGTCGAGTACACGAAGAGTGATGAGTTCCAGAATGCTGGTGGTGCATATCTCAATCTCGATGCCAACACTGAGACTAGGAACAATCTCGCCAAGATGATTAGGTGGTTTAGACTTAACGGTGATTCGTTTGATTATGAAGGTTCTTCTGATGAATCCGTGATTAAATCGTATCTGAATGGTGGGCAGATCACAGATAAGCAGGCAAGATTGTTGCTTGATAAGTGGAACGAACTTGACACTACTGAGGCCGAGAATACTACTGAGTTGTCCAAAAACATCACTGCAACCGAAGAGAACACCAAGATGACAGAAGGTGCAAAAAATGCGATCGATAAAGCGAGAGAGAGTGTTGACTCTCTTAACGAGAAGATCGAGGAAGTGTACGAGGACTATCGAAAGAACTTTATAGACGAGGGGAATCCGATAAAATCGTTCTGGAATACAATTATTGGTTTGTTCTCCGGGAATATAAACGGGAAGGCGATGGGCCTTAATGACAATGCTGAAATTGATGTCAACGGTGAGAAAAAGGTTGCTACGATTGATGACGTTAAAAGTGCTATTAAAGAACGTGCAAGTGAACTAGCAAGAGATATTAAAAACGAAACAAATGCCGACAAAAAGAAAGAACTCCAAGAAGAGTTGGCAGAGATATTGGTCGCACTCAGGTTCGCAAGCGAGGACCAGTACAAGAGAAACAGTTCTAAATTTATCCAAGATTACATTGACAAGTTGCCATGGTTGTTGGATTACTTGAAGAAGATACTTGCAAACAAAGCAGCAGGCGGTATGATTTCTCCTATCTATCGTGCTACTGGCGGTGCACTTGGAGTCGACACTGTCCCAGCAATGTTACAACCTGGCGAGTTCATTATGAGGAAAGCATCCGTTGCTAAGGCTGGCCTATCTACTATGTTCGCACTTAATAGAGGCGACCTTGCTGCTGCGGCAAGAAGTCTTGGTAGTAGGTTCGGTGGCAATTACAACAATTCTAGGAACTGGAACAACGTCGTGAACAACAACCAGAAGACCCAGAGTAACTACATCAAGATCTTCAACAAGAACACGTCAGCCAGAGTGAGTTCGTACTACGGACTGGCAAACAGAATAGCACTTGCTTAAAGGTTGGGGTTGTAATCCACAATCCCATACCCGTTGGCAGGCATAACAAGAGTGTTTGGCCACGTACTCTCCCCGTCGCCACCGTCCTCGGGGATGAGTTCTCTCAACTCTATTTCTACCGCACTGATGTCTCTGGACCGCAGTTCTCTGTCCAAAGTTATAGTGTTTATTTCATTAAGTTCAGAATCAAATGTTATTACACGCCGTGTCATATACATAGACCGCTGTATGAGTGCGATTGTTTTTGGTTTTGGTTCATCGTCACAGTCCGCATCCTGTACGTTGACCCTTTTTGCGAAGTAAAAATTGACCTTTTGACCGTCTTGGAATCCTTTTGGAAGCGGAGTTGAATTGAACTGGTAGGCATGATCAGGCCGTTGTGCTTTAAGCATACGAATGGCACGCCAGTATGCACGCTTGGTTATTTCTTTTCTATCGTCGTCAGTTATGGCGAGTTCAATCGTTTCAATTTCGCCGGTTTCAGGGTCTTCCTCAGAACGTTCTAGGGCTGGGATAGGGTACAAATCAGAAAAATTGTAGACGGTATGTTTTATAACCTTGTCCTCTTCCAACTGCTGTTTATCTGTCACATAATACTCACGGTTGTCATTATTCGCATACGCAACAATATCGTACTCTTTGTACACTTTCTCGTTGTTGATTTTGGTAGTGTTGTATGTCTTGTCGCTGTTGGTTTGTTCTTTCCACTCTGTTTCAGGCTGTAAATTGATCTCATGGTCGTACATCCCAACCGGGAACATCGGATCTTGGAGTTCAGGATTATCATAAATGTCTTTGAGGGTTAAGTGCATGACACCTTCAGCAACATCACCGCAAAAAACTACTGCACGGTTGTAATGGTCTGTGTAGTCTACTGCATAAGTCGGTTCTGTAAGCATGGTCAGATAGTTGGAAGTGTCTCTATTTGTGCAGTTGTCCTCATAATACGCAGTGGTGCTGATTAGGACATCTGTGTCCTGACCAAATTCCCCAAGGATGATTTTGTCGCCTTCGTTATCAGATAAATCTACTACAAAATGTACGTTCTCTGTATTGTTCAGGACCTCATTCAGTGCTTCAAGTTTGTTGGTTGATGAGAAAGACATTTCTATTTTAGTTTCTCCTACGCCGTCCTGGTACTCGAACTCTACACGAGAATCATACACCTGTGTGTCAGGCCCCATGGTTGATGAATATCCAAGGTCTGCACCATTAGCCCCAACTACGTGTTCAAGCGTAGCATTTTTTACTATGTACCCAGATGGCATAACCCATTCACGCATTCTTGCCACACGGTGAGATAGATTCATAGTGACAGTGTAGTGTGCATAATCTATGTTCAACGTGTCGACCGTGCCAATGAACGTATATTTGTTCACACCATTAGTATTGTAGAAGATTTTCACTATGTACATTGCTAAGTTTGGTTCTTTACCGTTAGCAACCTCTTCCGCAGGGAGATCCTCTAGCGGTATCGTCAACTCAGCAGTAGGTATCATATCTACTCCTGTTGTTATAGAGTTGGTCCCGACCGTCCTGGTCCCGGTCCCTTTAAAAAGCATCCCAGACCCATCTAGTTTCCAGAATTCGTAATAGATTGTCTTTCTTTTACTCATACTTTTATTATAGTAAAAAAGCCAACACGTTTTTTTATTATAATAAAAGTATGAGTATCAGAGTATTATTAGACGGACAAGATATAACAGACTCATTAAACGCACAATACCCGTTGCCTGGCAGTGCTGTAAATGGGATTTACCCAAGCAGAAAAGCAGGCGAGTGGTATGATTTACTCGCCTGCATTTCAGCAAATGAAGCATTGAAGAAGAACTTCTTCAACGGTGGTGATTATGGTGTTCACGAAATGCAGATTGTAGATTCATCCGGCAATTCATACCAGTGCAGGGTTTTACTCCGTATGAAATACTCTGCAAGAAACCACTAATCGTCCTCGTGTCTCAGCACCTCTATGACACGCTGGTTCACATCGTCGTCTTTGTAAAAGCAGTCAGCCTTCTTAACCTTGATGGCGTTCAGCATACAGGACTCGTCATTAAACAAGTACCTGTCATTATCTACATGCTTGCCACAGCATGCACACACCCATTGTTCGTCATCTGAACAATAACGATCTTTATCGCTTGTCATACTCCTCCTTTAGTTTCTTAATTATCGTTTTAAGTTTACGATCGTAAGAGTCGTTGTTGCCCATGACTGACTGTTCCAGTTCATAGATCATCATTTCAACTTGATTACGTGTAAACTTAAAAGATAACATAACTTATTCCATTGTATCGCATTATTTGACAGAGTTTATGATTACAGCCGCACTCAACGCTAGGAGAAGGACGAGTACGCCAATCGCTACGACCTTTATTGCTGAACCGACCGACTCCAACAAGATGTTTTTACCATATACAGTGGTTTCTGTATGTGGACTTTGCCATTTGTCTAGGATATCGTCTAATTCGAACGTGTCTTCCTCAACTGGTTCTTGTTTAGGTTCTTCAACTGGTTCAGCCTTGTTGATAATAACCGGTTCCTCAATAGGCTTCGGGCCCTCAACCGGCTTAGGAGTTTCTTCCACTGGTTTGGCTTTGACCTCATCCTTGATGTAGCACTTATCGCTTTTCTTGCGGCCTTCTGCCATCCTGCTTAGTTTATATTGTTTGTATTCTTCGACTGTCATACCCATTTTCTCTGCACCAGATTTAAGGCCACGTTCATAAGGTGTAAGTAGTTCTTCAACCTTAACTGTGTTCCTTCTGGATTTCGGCCCAGTAGCCCTGCCCCAGTTCTCAGAGTATTTCTTTTTACCTTCTTCGTATGCACGTTCCATGCCGGCCTTGAACACACTGTTCTTATCGATATAGTATCTTAATGTCGTCACATTAGGATACCCTAAACGCTTGGCGATATCATACTTTAACGCACCGTTGCGTGCCATTTCTGCTGCAATATTATACATTTCAGCAGTGAAGTCTGGCCACTTCTTAGCACTGGACGTTGTTTTTGGTTTTTGCTTTTCGATCTTGACGCTGTCAAAGATATCCTTAGGAGTTTCATGTTCTTCTACTTTAGTAACAATCGTCTTAGCCATACCAAGTTCTGGTGTGGTTTCGAACGGTGGTTCTTTTGGTTCAGCGTTGATTGTTACCTTGCCATCGAAGTGCAAGCCGTTGCCGAACATGCGTTTCTTTTGACGTTCAATACGACGTTCATATTGTTCACGAGATTTTCTCGCAACGTAATCACGATACTCATCGAATGTTGCGTTCTCTTTGATATAGCGTAGCGTAGTTTTATCTATGCCGTACGCTTTAGATGTTGTAGCAACACCATTCTTAAATATACTGTTTCTTATATGCCCATAGTTAAATGAATTGACTTTGTATGCCATAGTGTCCTTTCTTTAGTTCACTTCTATCCCAGTCGCCGCTTCGTATGCACGTACTAGGTTTCTCATTATTCTGTAACGATTCGATTCTTCCTTTGATAACAATGGATATTGCCCATCATCGAATCGGTTACGTGCTAGTTCTTGGTAGTGTTTTACTTCAGTTGACAAAATGCCAGACCACACTACTCTTATTTGGGGGCCAATGCCACAATCATTAAAGATATAAGGCCAGTCCCCTTCACCTGCTTTGGTGTATAATGTCACGTGATTTGCATGTTCTGTTGTTACATCTATGACGCCATTTAGACGCATAGTTCCAAGTGCCCTGATACCTAAGACGAGAAGTTCGTTTATTTCATCATTACGCAACTTATCTCCGACTTCGATACGCCTAGAACGCTTGCTTAAATAACCGCCCATAGAAGCAAACCGCTTGCCATTGTTTTCTGTTTGTCCAGGTGCTACGTAGGCGAACCCCCCACCGTATGATTTGCCACGTCCTTTTTTCCCTCCTATTTTGCCTAGCCTTGAGTAATAGTCGTCCCCGTATCGGTTCTTATTTATTACCGCGGCCTTCTTCCCCCCGGCAGATGTTCCTGACAAAGTGCCTCCTTTCTATTGTTCTGCCCCAGTTGATGACTCTTCGTTGTCCTCAGGTTCTGGTTCAACAACCTTCTTTAATTTGTCGTCTCCCTGGCGATAGAGATCTACTGCCTCGTACAACTTCTTTAAAGATTTGTTGTCCAGCGACCGTAGGTATTTAATGACAGTCTCCTGTTTACTCTCATCATCGAGTTCGTCTAACCAGTAGTTGTCATTAGTTTCTTTGCGTTTACGCATCTTAAACATCCTAACAGTTCCTCTTTATTAAAGTTAATGATATCCTGATTATAGCAAACTATGGTAAATAAGTCAATACTAAAAAGTCAACTTTCTAAACAAGAGAAAACCAGGCGGGGGACCTGGTTCTCATGAAGATTGGAATTTATTTAGGTGTGTTTAAGATTGGAGGTGCCGCCCGGAATCGAACCGGGGTACAAGGTTTTGCAGACCTCTGCGTAACCTCTCCGCCACAGCACCGTTTCCCACCCTATCCACCAAGATACTGCACCTAAACAGAATCTATGTGGAGGACAACGTATTACC
>JAEEGL014167054.1_pt1 | contig 24175 bp, 23 predicted proteins | sample 9134231 | NCBI WGS metagenome assembly JAEEGL01 (sample SAMN16246548, study PRJNA631951) | gut metagenome | biome: gut microbiome; feature: rumen; material: fiber-attached | host: Bos | place: Iran: Karaj | collected 2018-10
GAAAACAAATACTCTCTTAATCGACTGATTCCAAAAGCAATCTGCAATTGGCATATTGCAATTGAACAACGTAACAATGGGCAGAAACCAATATCAGGAGCGCAGTACGGTGATACGCATCATCTTCATCACGGTGGGAATACTTTTCATCGTGAGATTGGTTTTCCTGCAAATTTTCGACAACACCTACCGTACCCTCGCCGACCAGCAGGCACTGCGCAACGTGACGCAATACCCGGCGCGAGGACTCATTTACGACCGCAACGGCAAACTCCTTGTCTATAACGAGGCCGTCTACGACCTGATGGTTATTCCCAAGATGACCAAAAACCTCGACACGGCATACTTCTGCAAAGTGATGGGCATCAGCCGCAGCGAATTCGACGCGCGCATGAGGAAAGCCTGCCGCTATTCCACCTACTCCCCCTCGGTGTTCATGAAACAGGTGTCGAAAGAGGAGTATGGCTCCTGGCAAGGGCATCTGTACAAATTCCACGGCTTCTATGTGCAGAAGCGAACGCTGCGAGTCTACGACAAACCCATAGCCGCCCATGTGCTTGGCTACGTGGGTGAGGTCGACAAAGGCGACATCGACGCCGACAGCTACTACCGCCAGGGCGACTATATAGGCAAGAGCGGACTGGAGAAAAGCTACGAGACCGTACTTCGCGGAGTGAAGGGCAAGAAGGTCATGCATGTCGACGTACACAACCGAGAGATCGGCCCCTACAAAAACGGTGCCGAGGACACTATGGCCGTTGAGGGTGGCAACCTGTACACCACTATTGACGCCGACCTGCAGGAATACGCCGAGAGCATCATGGCCAACAAACGTGGCTGCATCGTCGCCATCGAGCCCTCAACGGGCGAGGTGCTGACACTCCTATCGGCTCCCACCTACGACCCCAACCTGCTGGTGGGACGTGTGCGTGGCGAGAACTACCTTAAGCTGCTGCAAGACATCAGCAAGCCTCTCTTCAACCGCGCCCTTCAGGCGCAATACCCGCCGGGATCCATCTTCAAGGTGGCGCAGGCCATGACGGCCCTCGACCTAGGTGTGATAACCCCCAACCAGGGGTTCCCCTGCGACAAATCGCTGGTTGGATGCCACAACCACCCCAGCGCTCGCACGGTGCAGGAGGCCATAAAGATGTCATGCAACCCCTACTTCTATTTCACATACCGCCGCATCATACAGCAGGGCAAATATAAGAACATCTACCGCGACAGCCCCTATGGTCTCTCGGTATGGCACGACTATATGCAGCGTTTCGGTTTCGGCACCCGCATCGGCATCGACCTGCCCAATGTGAGCAAAGGCAACATACCCGACACAAATTACTACAACCGCTGGTACGGCAGCGGCAAGTGGGCCTTCTCGACCATCTACTCGAACAGCATCGGCCAGGGCGAGGTGGAGGTGGTTCCCCTTCAGATGGCCAACCTCGCATGCATCGTCGCCAACAGAGGCTACTATATCACCCCACACCTGGTGCGCTACTATGGGCCCGACTCGACCCGCAACGAGGAGTTCTACACACGCCATGAGACAGGAATCCCCCGCGCCTACTTCGACATCGCCGCCAACGGCATGTACGACGTAGTGCATGTGGCGGGAGGCACAGCCCGCCGGGCCAACATCCCCGACATAGACGTGTGCGGCAAGACAGGAACGGCGCAAAACATCGGCTACGACCACTCGGTGTTCATCTCCTTCGCACCCAAGGACAACCCCAAGATAGCTGTGGCGGTATACGTCGAGAACGCTCCCGGAGGCGGAGGCTACTGGGCGGCGCCCATAGCGAGCCTGATTATAGAGAAATACATACGCGGACATGTTACGCGCACCGACGTCGAGAAATACTACCGAGAAGCCGCCCCATGCCAGAAACTGCCGCTGACAAGAATATCTAAAAAGAAGAAAAAGAAATAGCTTTGGAAAACAAGATAGACTGGATATCATTACTTCTGTATTTCGTCATCCTCCTCTTCGGATGGCTGAATATCTACGCCGCCTGCTACGACGAGAGCCACGCCGCCGTGTTCGACTTCTCCACAAAACACGGCAAACAGCTCATCTGGATAGGCATCTCGCTCCTCATCGCCCTGGTTATAGTCTTCACCTACCCAAAAGTCTTTGCCCAGACATCCTGGTTCATTTATTTTGCTATGATTGTCCTGCTAATAGTCACCCTTTTTGTCGCGAGCGTGACAAAAGGAGGACAGTCGTGGATTGACTTCGGCTCGTTCAAGCTACAGCCCTCCGAGTTCGCCAAGTTCGCCACCGCGTTGGCGCTGGCCAAGTATATGAGCTCGCTCGATCTTGACTACCGGCAGGTGCGCACCAAAATCATCTCGTGGGCAATAATCCTTGTGCCCGCCGCGCTGATACTCCTGCAGCACGACACCGGTTCCGCGCTTGTCTTCGCTGGCTTTGTGTTCCCGCTCTACCGCGAGGGACTGTCGCCAAAAATTCTTATTTTCGGTCTTGTTGCCATAGTGCTCTTTGTCTTGGCGCTGCTTGTCAACCAGTATATCATTGTCGCCGCACTTGCCGTCATAGCTCTCTTCTACCTTTTTGTGTGGCTCAACAAACGCACACGCAAACACTACCTATGGGTTGCCGGCATTTTCATAGCCTGCTCGCTTTTCACCTTCTCGGTCGACTTTGCCTTCGAGAACATACTCGAGGCTCATCAGCGAGACCGTATCTATGTGCTCCTCGGCAAAACAGAAGACTTCAAGGGCACAGGATATAATGTCCATCAATCGAAGATTGCCATCGGCTCGGGAGGTTTGATAGGCAAAGGCTTCCTCAACGGCACCATTACAAAAGCCGATTTCGTTCCCGAGCAGGAGACCGACTTCATTTTCTGCACAGTGGGCGAAGAATGGGGATTCTTCGGCTCGTCAATAGTCATCGTTCTATATATATGCCTTCTTTTGAGGATTGTAACTCTTGCCGAACGACAATACTCACGGTTCTCGCGATTCTATGGCTACTCTGTGGCCAGCATTCTCTTCATGCACATATTCATCAACATAGGAATGGTCCTGGGTCTTGTTCCTGTCATAGGCATCCCCCTGCCCTTCTTCAGCTATGGAGGCTCCTCGCTTATGGCCTTCACAATTCTCCTCTTCATCTTTCTCCGCCAAGACCAAGACCGCACCAAGGCGATATAATGTGAGGGGTGAATCGTGAATGGTGAATCGTGAATGGTGATACGAGCAAACAGTAAGCATACCGTTAAACTTTTAAACCTTCAAACATATCAACAAACATCTTTAACCTTTATAACACCTCATTCTCTTGAAAAAAAACGAAGAACACTGCTCTTTCTGCGGACGTCCCGCATCACAATGCTCTATGCTTCTTACAGGCATAGACGGCTTTATTTGCCCGGATTGTGTCAATCAGGCAAGTCTCATTTTGCGCCAGGAAGAGGCGATTGATGCTCCTTCCAAACCCTCGAGCCACAACAAAAACAAGGCCATTCCCACACCGACAGAGATAAAGGCGTTGATGGACCAATACGTTATTGGACAGGAGGAAGCCAAGAAAACACTTGCCGTGGCAGTATACAATCACTACAAACGTCTACGCTATTATGAAGACACTGGGACTGGAAACGATGTAGAGATTGAAAAGTCCAACATAATACTAGTCGGCGAGACCGGTACCGGCAAGACCCTTATGGCCAGAACCATAGCCCGTATGCTTGATGTGCCGTTCTGCATAGCCGACGCCACTACCCTAACCGAGGCGGGCTATGTGGGCGATGATGTCGAGAACGTGCTTGTGCGTTTGTTGCAGGCAGCCGACTACAATGTTGCCGCCGCCGAACGTGGCATAGTATTCATCGACGAGATTGACAAAATTGCCCGCAAAAGCGACAACCCCTCTATTACACGCGACGTGTCCGGCGAAGGAGTGCAGCAGGCCATGCTCAAACTTCTGGAGGGTGCAATAGTGAATGTGCCACCCCAGGGAGGCCGTAAACACCCTGAGCAGCAGATGATACAAGTAAACACCCGCAACATACTCTTCATCTCCGGTGGTGCGTTTGACGGTATCGAGCGTGATATAGCGCTACGCAAAAACTCCAATGTCATAGGCTTCAACGGCAGCAAGACGCGCGAGGAAATCGACCGTCACAACATGCTAAAATACATTGAGCCGATGGATTTAAAGAAATTTGGCCTCATCCCCGAGTTGGTCGGACGTTTCCCCGTCCTCACCCATCTCGACCCCCTCGACCGCAACGCACTGCTCCGCATCCTCACCGAGCCCAAGAACGCCCTGGTGAAGCAGTACCAGCAGCTGTTCAAGATGGACAACGTCACCCTCGAGTTCGATAAGGCGGCACTGAACGCCATAGTCGACACCGCCGTGGAGTACAAACTCGGTGCCCGCGGACTGCGTTCCATCGTCGAGAAAGTCATGAACGACCTAATGTTCGACCTTCCCTCCCATCGAGGCGAGACCATTCGCATAACCAAGAAATTGGTTCTAAGCAAAACCCGTGAATCGTGACTCGTGAATGGTGAATTGTGATATGAGCAAACAATAAGCATACCGTTAAACTTTTAAACTTTCATATTTATCAACGAATAAACCCCCTTTTCCATGACTATACGCATAACAAAACAGTTCGATTTCCAGATGGCGCATGCCCTTAAGGGCTACGACGGCAAATGCAGCAACATCCATGGTCACAATTTCAAACTTATGGTTACCGTGCAAGGCGTCCCCATTGACGACCCCCGTTCGGCAAAAAACGGTATGGTGATGGACTATGTCGACCTGAAGCGTATAGTCAACGAGCGTCTTATACAGCAGTACGACCATGCCCTGGTGCTTCCAGAGGGGTCGCCCTTCGCCGCCATCGAGGGCACAAAAATCATCGTTGTCCCTTTCCAGCCCACCAGCGAGAACCTGCTAATCCATTTCGCCCGTCTGCTTGAAGGCAGCCTTCCTGAGGGCGTAAGCCTTCAGAGCCTGCGACTCTACGAGACAGACACATCCTACGCCGAGCTAATACTGGATTAGCCGGAAAGCAAAGTTACAAAAACTCAATAAACCCAAAGTACTCCGCCACTGTAGGAGGTGGAGTACTGGTAGAGCGGGCAGGCGGTGGCTCCGCCATCCATCGGCATTCCGTCGGCATCGACAATGAAGCACGTGTGGCATTTTGGACATTCCAAAAGCGCGCTTCCCCAATCGTCGGTAATCTCAACTGCCGTGGTGCTGTCTGCAGGACAGGTGCGCTCGTATGCGACAAAACGGTCGAGCGCAAGCCTGACAACAACAACTCCTCTGTGGCCGCCTGTAAGATACATGTATCCACCGACATTGTTCAATCCGGAATAATAAGAAGAGTTGGGCTCAATCTCGAAATTTGTAAGTCCTATGGGAACAAAGCACTGCCGCTCTTTGCATCCCGAAAGAAGAACAAAGAGAAAAAGTGCGGAAAGCAATGGGAGTACTCTATTTTTCGCCATAGATAACTTTCATGCTTACTGTGGCAACAATTTTCAGGCTATTTTTATCGACGGCGTCTTTGTTATCGCCCACCGTATGCCAGTTTTGGTCAAAACTGTACATCGGACTATTCTGTACGATGTCGATCATCGGAATACGAAGAATCTGGTTGACATAGAGATGGTCGTCAAGAATCGCACCGCTCAGCTCGTCGACAAATACGTTGCCGTATCCTAGAGCCTCGGCACAACTCCACACCTTTTTCATCAATCCCGGAGCGAAATTCATCGATATTTCCTCCTTGGTATATCGTGGTGTGGCTGTTCCCACCATATCGTAGAGGATACCGTATTCGGCTGTGTAGAACATGCGGTGAGGGTTCTTTGCCCAATGTTGGGAACCTTTGCACCATGTGTTGTCCTCATATCGTCCGGCCCATTCGGGAATACCTTGATCCTCGACATCGAAGAACACAAAGTCCACTCCCATATTGGGCTGCATTGCCGACATAACTCTCGCCATCTCCATAAGTACAGCCACGCCACTGGCGCCATCATTGGCTCCAAGCAGTGGCTTGCGCCAATTGGTGGTGTCGGTATCGTGGTCGGCCCATTGGCGGGAGTCCCAGTGTGCGACGAGAACCACACGTTTTTCCTTCTCGGGCGACAAAGATGCTATAATATTCTTTCCCTGCACAGTTTGACCATTCCACAGGGTTGTAGAAAATGGCTGCACTATCACAGTGTCACACCATCCACTCATTCGACGGGCAATGTAAGCGGCGCACTGCTCATGCCCTTTGGTCCCCGGATGTCTGTATCCGAATGCCAGCTGGTCGACAACATAACTGTATGCCGAGTCGGCATTGAACTCAGGGGTTGTCACTTTACTGTAGTCCGTGGCAGGAGCCTCCACCGGCTGTTGCTGCACTCCCTTGCGAGTACACCTCACAGTAAGCAGTGTAAGCGCTGTGATAGCAACAGCAAGTCCCAATATCGTCAATGAGAATCTAGTGTAGTTTCGGTAGAGACGTTTAAGGTTGCTCATAACTGTTTGTTCTTGGTATATAAGGTATAGAGGCATAGCCCCTTACGGAACTATCCCTCTATATCGTTTTGCTGTAATGTTTTCTTACTTGATACGCTCGGCGTACTCGCATGTGCGGGTGTCTACCTTGATACGCTCGCCTTCCTTGATGAAGAGGGGCACGCGGACCTGAACGCCTGGCTCGACGGTGGCGTCTTTCATGGCGTTGGTGGCTGTGTTGCCAGCGAAACCAGGTTCAGTGTAGGTGACGACAGTCTCGATAAACGGCGGAAGCTCGCAGAGAAGCGGAGTCTCGGTGTCGGCATGGACGGTGATTTCAACATACTGTCCGTCTTTCAGGAACTGAGGGGCGTTGATGATGGACTCGGGGATATAAATCTGCTCGTAGGTCTCGGTGTGCATGAAGACATGCATGTCACCCTCCTTGTAGAGGTAGGTGTAGGGACGACGCTCCACTCGGACGATATCAATCTTGGCACCAGAGGGGAATGTGTTCTCAAGGATACGTCCGGTCTTTACGTTGCGCATCTTGGTGCGGACGAAAGCGGCGCCCTTGCCCGGTTTCACATGAAGAAATTCAACGATAGTGTAAATGTCGTTGTTGAAATTAATACATAATCCGTTTTTAATGTCAGCAGTTGTTGCCATTGTAAATATTTGTTTTTTAGTTATTGTTTACTTTTCCCAGCGTTGAACACGTTTTTCTGGTTAGACATGTTTTTTTATCTCCGGAAAAACATATCAACGTTTAATCTCTCGACAATTTTTTACTCTTGACTGTTATGGTTTTTCTTTTTTTCTACTTCAAGAAGATTGGTCAGACGGCGTAAATCGACTTTCAGTTCCTCGTTCTCCTCTTCAAACATTTTGTAACGCACACGATACATCATGTTTCGGCAAAACAGAGCCAAAACAATAAACATCATGGTGATTGTCACCTCTTTGTGCGAGACGAAAAAATAGACCGTGGCACCTATTATAAGTAAATACGACGCCCATTCATAAAGCTTGGCTTGTGTGTTTTTGTCCATCTTTTTACATCAATATTTAAAAATGCAAAATTACACACATTTCAGAAAACGACAAAAAAAAACTCTTTTTTGCTCCTATTTTTTACTTTGTAAAGTTTTTTTCGTAACTTTGCCTTTCGTGAGTTGCTGTCTTTTTTTAGCAATTACATGTTTTATAAATTGAAAAACAAATCGTTGTCTATAATCTAATAATCTATGAAAAAAGTAGTTCGTTTATTTTTAGTTCTCGTTATGGTTATGGGAATGGTAGGAGTTTGTGGTTCTGTCACATCATGCAAGTCCTCTTCCGAGACGATGTACACAACAAAAAAGAAAAACTCAAAGAAAATCAACCGCAACTACCGTGTCCGCGGCAACAACCAGCGCAACAGCTCTACCTATCATACTTATTGATTTAGAACACTGTTGTTTACCAAGCACCAATAATAACCCTTAAACGTTGTAGTTTTGCGAAACTGTTTGACGGTTGTCTTTTTATTTATTGCTATGACGGCTGCAGCCCAGCCGTCTTCTTTTTCGTTATCTGTCATCAATCCCCCCTCGGGCAAGGCGTCGCTTTTGATATATGACAACGAATCCTCGGCCCGTGAGATTAAAGGTCGCCGCGATAAAGGCAATCTCATGTTCTCGTTCTCTGTCAACAGTCCGACCTATGCGGAATTACAGCTGAGCACATCTCCCTCCAATATTCCCTTCTTCATTGAGAACAACGATATGAGAATACAATACGACTCGCTGCAACCGGAGAGTTCGCCCATCAATGGCTCGCGGACAAACAGTCTGTTCCGCTACATTTTGGAGCAGTGTGAACAACGGACCGAATGCCTGACAGAATACGTCGCCGGGAATGCCGATTCTCCTATAGCGCCCTATTTGACATACCGCTATATCGCTCCAAACGTTGACAACGAGACTCTCCTCTCGCTCTTCAAAATGATGAACGGACACGCTGTATCAACATGGCACTACAGCAAATTGCAACAACGTCTCAGCGTCACAAAAACAGCGGCGGAGGGAATGACGCTTCCCTCATTTATATTTTTAGACAACAACCGGCGTCTCTGTATTATCGACACATTGCTTTCTGACACATGCCACACTCTCATCATTATCGGCGCCTCCTGGTGCCGCCAATGCAGCGACGCGCAACGCATAGCCGACAGCATTCCTTCACTCCGTTCGGTGACAATCAATATAGACAATGACAAATGGCTGTGGGACGCACCTATAATGCAGCAACTCGATATTGACCATATTCCTTTCCTTATCCTTGTCGACAACCGCCGCACAATAGTGGCTCGCGACATTAGGCCTTGGGAGTTGGCACGCAGGCAGCTAAGCCTGCAAAACAAAAACAAATGACAATGGAAACAACCCTCTATCCCTTCAAGTTCCTTCCGCTCTTTAAAAACAAAGTATGGGGCGGCAACAAAATAAAGACTCTAGGATTCGACTACGATCCGCTGCCCAACTGCGGTGAGCTGTGGGCGTTATCGGCTGTCAAAGACAACGAGTCGGTCATATCAAACGGGTTCCTCGAGGGCAACACTCTGAACGAGGCCCTGGAGATATACATGAGCGACTTGGTTGGCGAGAAAAACTATCGCCATTTTGGCAACGACTTTCCTCTCCTCATTAAAATTATCGACGCCAACGACCGACTCTCGATACAGGTACACCCCGACAATAAGCTGGCTCGTGAACGTGGCATGGAAAACGGCAAAACGGAGATGTGGTACATCATAGAGGCGGAAAAGGGTGCCGAGATTGTCGATGGTTTCAAAAGCCAGGTGACACGCGAGGAATACCAGAAATTCCTCGACCTGGGCCATCTTGAGGATCTTCTTCATATAGAGTATCCCGAGAACGGCGACGTATTCTTCATTCCCGCAGGACGTGTACACGCTCTTGGCAAGGGTCTCCTCCTCGCCGAGATACAGCAGTCATCAGACACTACCTATCGCATATATGACTACAACCGTCCTGACGCCGATGGAAAACTCAGACAACTCCACACCGCCGAGGCGCTCGACGCTATAGATTTCTCTCCCACCGCCGACGGACGCAGCCATTACAGCTACCGTTCGAACGAGACAGTGAAAATTGTGGAGTGTCCCTATTTCACCACCAACCTCATCGCCCTCGACAAACCTCTGCGGAAAGATTTCTCCCACCTCGACAGTTTTGTCATATACCTCTGCACTGAAGGTATCGGAGCTGTGAAGACTCTCGACACCATTTGTCCAGTACATGCCGGCGAATGCGTGCTTGTGCCTGCCGTAGCCGATATGGTGGAACTCTTCTCAGAAGGTCCCTCCAAATTCCTCGAGGTCTACGTAGACCCAGCGCAATGGGACGACGAGGAGGTCAACCATGCCAACGATTTCGACTGGATGGCCCGCTTCATAGGAGCCGCCAATCCCGACGACTTCCTCGACAAAGGGGAGGAACCGGACAACGACTAATTTCACACAGGCTTTCCCACTCTTCAAAATCGTTTTCTTACATTTCAAACATATAATTATTTCCAATTTGAATTCATCAATCTAATTTTGCAATTCAAACTGGTTGCAATAACTATTGTTTAATTATTTGATACTGAGCATCGACATGAAACGCCTACTGCGAATCACAATAACACTGTTTGTCATAGTTGCCTCTTTTCCGTCGTCTGTCGCCGCACAACAAATCCTCACTTTGCAGCAATGTCGGGAACGCGCGCTCGAAGCCAACAAAAGCCTTAAACAGTCCGACATCAAAAGGCAAGAAACTGAATACCTGCAAAAAGCCGCTTTTTGGCAGATGATGCCAAAAGTCAGCGCCAACGGTGGCTATATGTGGATGGAGAAGAATATCAACCTACTCAGCGACGAACAGAAAGAGCGCATAAACAATATGGGCAACAGCGTGCAGCAGAGCATCGACGACGCCATCCGCAATGAAACCGCCGGCATTCCGCTGATAGGTCCCACCCTTGGCGACGCCCTGAGCAGCATTATCAACAACAGCGGGCTGAGCTCAACCCTTAACGGCATCGGATCCGACATCACCCAAGCTATGGAAACCGACACCCGCAATACCGGATTTGGTGTGGTCACCCTATCACAACCCATCTATCTCGGAGGCAAGCTCAACGCACTGTACAAAACTGCCCGTCTGTTGAACCATCTCTCCGGTATAGAATACGACAAAAAACAAGAGGAGGTCCTCATTGCTGTCGATGAAGCCTATTGGCAGGTGGTCAGTGTGAAACATAAAAAAGAGCTTGCCGAGAAATACGCGTCACTACTCGACACCTTGAACCACAACGTGGAGGAACTTGTGGCCGCGGAAATGGCGACCATGGGCGATTTGGCCAAGGTGCGTGTAAAACTCAACGAGGCCCAGATGTCGCTAACCAAGGCCTCCAACGGTCTTGTTTTGGCGAAGATGCTGTTGGCGCAACGCTGTGGAATGCCTCTCGACAGCGATTTCGACATTGCCGAGAGCGCTCCTTCGCTCCTTGCCACGTCACAAGAGGAGATTGACATGGAGAGCGTGTGGCGTGACCGCCACGAGATGCAGATGCTCCGCATAAGCGACAGCATAGCCTCGCAGGGAGTGCGTATCGCCGCCTCCACCCTAAAACCCAACATTGCATTCACGGGTGGCTATCTTTTCTCAAACCCCAACCTCTTCAACGGCTTCCAAAACGAATTCGGAGGAACCCTGTTCGCAGGCGTGGCGGTCAATGTCCCCATCCTGCACCCAGGCTCCATCTACACATTCAAGGCGGCAAAAGCGAAAAAACAGGAGGTGGCCCTGCAGATAGAGGAGGCCCAGGAAATGATAGAGCTCCAGGTTAACAAACTAAACTACGAGCTACAGCTGGCTTACAAGAAACTTGACCAAGCACAAAGCAACCTCGTGCAAGCGCAAGAGAACCTGCGACTCGCCGACGAGAGCTTCAAAGCCGGAATGTGTGGCAGCAGCGATCTTATGGCAGCGCAGACGGCATGGATATCGGCGAAAAGCGAAGTGCTCGACGCTGAGATAGAAATCGAGATGGATACCCTTTACCTGCGGCAGGCCATGGGAAAGTAAGAGATCCGTGAATTGTTAATCGTGAATCGTGAATCGTGAATCGTGAATCGTGATACGAGCAAACAGTAAGCATACCGTTAAACTTTTAAACCTTCTAACTTTTAAACCTTCTAACTTTTCAACCTTCTAACTTTTCAACAAATACTATGAAAGATAATAACAAAACACTTATTGCTGGATTGGCGGCTATTATAAGCGCCGTGGGCATCGTCGCCCTCGTAGGCCTCTTTGCCATCCATCCCCAAAAAGAAACTATCACCGGCGAAGCGGATGCCACCGAGTACCGAGTCTCCAACATGGTTCCAGGACACATTGACCAACTATACGTGGAAGAGGGAGACCGGGTCAGTGCAGGCGACACTCTGGCTCATATAGCCAGTCGTCAGGTCGACGCCAAGATGATGCAAGCCAAAGCCGCCCGCAGCGCCGCGTCAGCACAAAGCCGCAAAGCCAAAGGCGGCGCACGCCAGCAGCAGGTGCAGATGGCCTACCAAGTGTGGCAGAAAGCCAAGGCAGCCGAGGAGGTCTATAAGAAATCTTACGACCGCGTGAAAGGACTCTACGAAAAGGGCGTTGTCTCCGCACAGCAGTACGACGAGGTCGATGCCAAATACAAGGCAGCCCAGGCCGACTGCGCCGCAGCCGAACAGCAGTACCTCATGGCCAAAGAGGGTGCGCAGAGCGAGGATATCGCCGCAGCCTCAGCCCTCGTCAACCAAGCCGGCGGGGCTGTTGCCGAAGTGCAGAGCTATATCGACGACAGTTACATCATAGCACCTTGTGACGGCGAAGTGGTTGAGGTATATGCCAAGATTGGCGACCTTGTTGGTACTGGCGCCCCTCTGGTCTCAATTCTCGACATGAGTGACAACTGGTTCAATTTCAGCATCCGCGAGGATATGCTGAAAGGTATGCAGAACGGACAGTCTGTCAAGGTCCGCATCCCCGCCCTGGGCAATCAGACTTACAACTGCACTGTTCGCAACGTCAAAGTGATGGCTAGCTACGCCACTTGGAGAGCGACAAAAACCCTCGGCCAATACGATGTGAAGAGTTTCGACGTAAAGGTGACTCCCGATAACAATATAGAAGGCTTGCGTCCGGGTATGACAGCCATACTCGACAACAACTGATCCCATGAAAGACGGAAGATTATATAATGTCATGCTGCGCGAGATGCACCGCATTTGGCGCAATCCGAGATACATAATAATACTGTCGCTCGGTATTGTGCTGACATTTGTATTCTTCATGACCATGACTACTGAAGGACAACCTAAAAAACTGTCTGTCGCCGTGGTCGACATGGATGGCACCTATCTCTCACGCCGCATCTGCCACGAAATCAACGCCACCGAAGGTGTCAACGTAAGAGCCGTATACAATAACCACACCGAGGCTCGCAAAGCCATGCAGCGTGGCGAGATTTTTGCGTTCTACGAGATTCCCAAGGGTACATACAACAACCTGCTTCAGTTCCGATCTCCCCACTTTGTGCTCTATGTAAACTCCGCCTACATGCTTGCCGGCACCCTCAGCTACAAACAGCTTGCCATGATGGGCATGCTCGCCACAGGAGCGGTACAACGCGAGGTGTATAGAAAGAAAGGCTACAACGACGAGCAAATAATGGGGCTCATACAACCCGTGGAATACGACACCCGCAACATAGGCAATCCGTGGATAAACTATAGCAACTATCTGATGACTACGCTTATCCCTGCCGTCATAGCTTTCATCGTACTGATGCACACAGCCTATGTCATTGCCCGTGAACGGCAGGAGCGCACCCTCAAAAGCTGGCTGCGGAGAGCTAAAGGCAACACCCTTCTCGCTCTCATAGGCAAAATGCTGCCATACACTTTCTGGTACAGTTTCCTATGCTTGCTGGCCAATCTGATAATGTTCGGCTTTATGGGCTTCCCCCTCGAAGGCAGCTGGCTGCTCATGGTTCTCAACACCATCCTGCTTGTCTTCGCCGCCCAATGCGCCGCCTGTTTCATAGCCTCATGCATACCCGACCCGCCACTTATCATGGGTATCAGCGCCCTCTACAGCGCCATGAGTTTTTCTCTCAGCGGATTCTCCTTTCCCGTCGAGAGCATGCCTATATTCTTCCATAGCTTTGCATGGCTCTATCCAATACGTCACTACTTCCTTAATTTCAGTGATATCGCCATCTATGGCAACGGCATGTCGCACTGCTGGCCACGCTTCTGCGCTCTGCTTGCTTTTGGAATTTTGCCGATTCTCGGCGCCATGATGATAAATTGGCAGCAACGTCGTGAGGAACGCCTCTCAACCCGAACTAAAAAAACCGACGCGCAATGATCAATACACTGAAAGACATATGGACTGTGTTGAGCATCGAGGTGCGACGTGTTTTCGGCGACCGCATGGTGTTGCTTATCTTCTTTCTGGCGCCACTGCTCTATCCACTTATCTTCTGCTACATGTACCATAACGAGAATGTTGAGGATATGGCCGTTGCGGTTGTTGACGAGGCTCAGTGCAAGGAAAGCAAACGATTCATCCATAAACTTGACGCCACACCCGAACTCACCGTCGCATACAAATGTGGCAATTTGGCAGAGGCCCGGCAACTGATGGACGATCACTATGTGAGGTCTGTATTCTATTTCCCCAAAGACTTCGCCACACGACTTGGAGAGCTGCGTACCGCTCGCGTTGTGGTTTATAGCGACATGAGCTCTTTCTACTTCTACAAGGCCGCCCTCACCGGAGGCAATGCCGTGCTTATTGACGAAATGCACACTATTGAGTTACAGCGCTACGAGAGTGCGGGACTTACCGATAAGGAGGCGCAAATCCAGATGCAGCCTGTAGTTATGGAAAACGCCACTCTCTTCAACCCCACGGGAGGCTACGGAAGTTTCTTCCTCCCATGCCTGCTGATGCTTGTCATTCATCAGACCCTCTTCCTTGGCATATGCATCCTCATTGGCGACGCAAGAGAGAACCGCAAATCACTTAGCCTCATCCCCGCCCATCTTCGCGGCAGGAGTGTCTACCGCGTAACCATTGGACGTGCGTTGTGCTACCTGCTTTTATATGTTCCCATCTGTATCCTCGACCTGTGGTTCATACCCCGATGGTTCAACCTCCCCCAGCTGGGCAATCTTTATACCATACTTATCTTCCTGCTCCCCTACGTGCTGGCGGTTATTTTCTTCGGCATGACCGTGGGCAACCTCGTTGTTCGACAGAAAATATCGCCAATGCTCTGTTTCGTATTCTTCAGCCTCGTGTTGTTCTTCATCACCGGTATGGTATGGCCGCAGGAAAGCATGCCCCGCTTCTGGTATTGGTTCAGCCACCTCTTCCCCTCTACTCCGGGATTGCAGGGTTTTGTGAAACTCGCCTCGATGGGTGCTCCCCTGTCGGAGGTGCGTCACGAATACATGGCATTGTGGATACAGTCCGCAGTCTATTTTGGATGCTCCACGCTTATACTCAGCATAAAGACAATTAAAAAAAATGCGTAGAATAAAGAAACCGTCGATGCAAATCACCAAACAGACATTCCGCGCCATCAACGCCTTCTGGATAGCTGTCGTTGGCGGAATGCTGCTCACCACTGTGTCGCTCCTTGCACACATCGGTAAGGATTGGCGCATAGATGACAATTTCCATATAGTATACTCCTTCATGGTCAACTTTTTGTTGATCTTCCTGATTCTTGTTGGCAACTTCAGAATCATAAAAAGTACCATCACTACCTCTTGGAAGTATACCTTGGCAATACTCTACTCGTTTCTCATCACCGGCTTGCTCTCACTCGTGGCAGGATGGATGCACCGACTCATCTACGACAATATTCGCCTCTCCGATCCAGACAGCCTTAACCTTACACGCGACATCATCGTAGCCACATTCGCCATTATGGTTTCGCTGGTCCTCTACAGCTCCACCCGACGCCAACAGATGAGGATCGACAAAGAGAAACTTCAGAATGAGAATCTTCTCGTTCGCTACGAGACTCTTGAGAACCAACTCGACCCCCACTTCCTATTCAATTCGCTCAACACCCTCAGCGCCCTTATCGGCAACGATGACGACAAGGCACAGCATTATCTTAGACAGCTTGCCTCTACCTATCGCTACATCATGCAAGGTAAACGCGTCACCAGCCTGGCCGACGAACTCGACTTTGTTGACTCATACTGCCAGATGATGCAGATCCGTTATGGTGACAATCTTAAAATTGAGAAACAAATAGACAGCCGCTATCTAAACTTCCAGATTATACCCATAAGCCTACAACTCCTTATCGAGAATGCACTTAAACACAACGTGGTTAGCGATCGACATCCGCTTACCATAATCCTTCAAACCACACCCGACTCACATTTTCAGGTAAGCAACAAAATTATACCCAAACAGGATTCCATCAGTGGCACCGGACTTGGTCTCGCCAATCTCGCCAAACGATACCAGCTGCTCTGCGACAAGGAAATCACAATCACCGACACTGACAATACTTTTACTGTCCAAGTGCCGCTCCTTCCTCCAAACTTCACACCTTTCCCATTCCAGTAAACCATGAGATCAATCATCATCGAAGACGAAACCATAGCTGCCCAAAACCTGCAGCGCCTAATCAACGAAGTCGATCCTTCCATACAAATCTCCGCCATCCTCCAAACCGTAGAGGACGCTGTCGAGTATTTCTCTGAGCACAACGATATCGACCTCGTCTTTATGGACATCCATCTCGCCGACGGACTCGCTTTTCTTATTTTCGACAGGGTGTCAATAACATGCCCCATAATTTTCACCACAGCGTACGACCAGTATGCGCTCGACGCTTTCAAGGTCAACAGCGTGGACTACCTCCTCAAACCCATCAGTAAAGACGACCTCGCCCGAGCCATCAACAAACTCAACACCTTGCGCGCGGGCAACGACTCATCATACACCTCCCTCACACCACAAACCATCGCTTCACTGGCCGAAATGATGGGACAACGTAAATACAAGTCTCATTTTCTTATCCCTGTGCGCGACAAACTGGTGCCTCTGCCTGTCGCCGACATCGCATGTATCTATGTCGACGAAAAGCTGTCACGCATAGTCACTTTCAACGGCGACAGCCACTCTCTCGACAAACCTCTCGACGCATTTTATTCGCAACTTGATCCTGCCAGGTTTTTCAGAGCCAACCGCCAGTACATCATATCCCATGACGCTGTCAAGGACATTTCAATATGGCCTCTCAGCAAGTTGCACGTCACACTTTCGGTAGCAACTCCTGAGAAAATCATAATCTCACGAGCCCGAGCCTCCGAATTCAAAGACTGGTATACAAACTAACTATTCTCTTTTCCCGCCAGCAAGCCGCATGCAGCCATGATGTCCTCGCCGCGCGAGGCACGGATAGTGCAGGTTATTCCCGACTTGGTGAGGTAGTCCCTGAACTGCTCCATGCGTGGCATGGGAACGCTGCGGTAGGGAGTCTCAGGCGAGGTGTGGAACCGTATAAGGTTAATCCTGCAAGGCAATCCCCTGAGCAAACAAACCAAGGCGTCGGCATGTCTACGGTCGTCGTTGATACCGTCGAACATGGTATATTCAAACGATATGCGTCGCTGTCCATGCCAGTTGTAACGTTTGAGGGTGGAGACAACCCCTTCTATGGGATAGGCTTTCTCCATAGGCATTATGGCAGCGCGTTCGGCAGAAATGGGGTTGTGTAAGCTTACAGCCACGTGGCACTGGCACTCCTCAACAAGCCGGACAAGCATAGGAGTGATGCCAACTGTGGAAACGGTCAGACGCTTAGGACTCCATCCCAATCCCCAAGGAGAAGTCAGCACCATAAGGGTCTGCTTAATGGCGTCGTAATTATCTAGAGGCTCGCCCATTCCCATATAGACTATGTTGGTAAGCGACAGACTCTCGGGAATGGAGAATATCTGGTTTAGGATGTCGGCGGCGGAGAGGTTGCCGTGGAATCCCTGTTTGCCGGTAACACAGAAACGGCATCCCATGCGGCATCCCACCTGACAGGAAACGCAGAGAGTGGCGCGGTCAGCATCGGGAATATATACAGACTCGATGTGATTGCGGCTCCCAAATTGCGGATTGTTAATCTTGAAAAGGTATTTCTTGGTTCCGTCAACAGAGGTCTGGCAGTGGACAGGTGGTTCCATGCCTACAGTGGCAATCTCTTTCAGCCTGGCGCGAACCTTAAGGGAAAGGTTGCTCATGAGGTCGAAGTCGTTGACACGCTTCTGGTATATCCAATCGCAGAGCTGGCGCGCTGTGAATTTTGGGAATCCCTCCTGAAGGCAGAACTCCTGCAACTGTTCCAATGTTTGTCCGAAAAGCGTCAATTCCTTTTCCTTTATATTTAATGTTTAAAAATGCCTCCGTCTAGATAATCTAGAATATCGAGTCGGTCTAGCAATCTCCCTACATATCGCTGTCTTCGAGCACCTCTTGCTGGTATACGCTCTCGTCCCAGATGAAATCCTCGTCGGGAAGATCGGGCTTGGTGAAATCGCCACGGTAGAAGTTGAGCACCCGGTCGTCATATACCGACCGCATGTAGTGGCCAAAAATAGGCAGTGCCAGTCGGGCTCCCTGGCCATATTCCATGCTGCGGAAATGGATGGAGCGCAACTCGCCGCCAGTCCACACCACCGTGGTAAGCTTGGGAGTGATACCCACAAACCAGCAGTCGGAGTTGTTCTGTGTGGTACCTGTCTTGCCCGCCATGGGGAATGACAGTTTGAACTGCTGTCCGCGGAGACGCGCGCCTGTGCCGCTGTCGACAACACCTTTCATCATCTGTATCATCATCCATGCGATGCGGGGGCTGATGGCCTCGCGGCGCTGCGGCGTGAAGGTTTCAAGGACTTTGCCCTTGTTGTCCTCAATCCTGGTGATGAAAATAGGTTGCACATATTCGCCTTGGTTGGCGAATGTCGACATAGCTCCAGTCATCTCTGAAACAGTGATTTCGGCAGCGCCTACACTTATGGCGGGAACTGCGTCGATAGGACTGGTTACACCCATCTTGCGGGCTATGTTGATAACCATATTTGGACCATTGGCGCCTCCGGCTTTCATGAGGTAGGCAGAGACCCAGTTGATGGAGTTGGCGAGGGCCCACTTGAGAGTCACCATCTCTCCCTCGCGCTGATGACTTGAGTTGCGTGGACACCAGTCGCCTATACACACCTCCGTGTTAGGCACAAGAGTGTAGGGATTCATGTCGAGGTCCTGCAAAGCCATAGTGTAGACAAATGGTTTGAAGGTGGAACCCACCTGACGGCGGCTCTGCATGACGTTGTCATACTTGAAATAACGGTAGTTGATGCCACCCACATAGGCTTTCACATATCCTGTACCGGTCTCTACCGACATAAGTCCCGCGTTGAGGAATTTCTTTACGTATAGCAGCGAATCCCACGGAGTCATAACCGTATCGACGGGTCCGTTCCAAGAGAAGACACGCATGGCTACCTTCTCCTGTTTGAAGAACTTCTTTATCTCCGACTCACTGGCGCCGTCTTGTTTCATCTGATAGTAGCGGTCGGAGGCTTTCATTGCTAGGGTGAGGAAATGCTCCTCCTGCTCTTTGGTGAGTTTGTTGAACGGGTCGCCTCCACGGCGGGCCAACTCTTTGAAGAATGCAGGTTGTATGACTTCCTTCATGTGCTTTTCGACAGCGGCCTCGGCATGACGTTGCAGTCGCGAGTCAATGGTGGTATAAATGCGCAGACCGTCCTTGTGGACATCGTAGTACTGGCCGTCGCTTTTCTTGTGGCTACCGCACCAGTCTTTCATATAGTTGCGAATATATTCCCTGAAATAGGGCGCCGCGCCGTCGTTGTGGCTAATGGGACGGTAGTGCGACATGTCGATTTTTTTCTCCTTGAGTTTCTCGAATTCCTCGTCGCTAAGGTATTTCTCGCCTGTAGCGGGGTCATTGTAACTGTTCATCTGTCCCATGACGGTGTTGCGGCGGCTTAGCGAGCGATCGGGGTGGAGCACAGGACTGTATGATGTGGGCGCTTTGAGCAGTCCGACAAGTATGGCGGCCTCGTCGACATTGAGTTGCGAGGGCATCTTGTCGAAAAAGGTGCGCGCGGCGGTCTCGATACCGTATGCGTTGCTGCCAAAATCAACAGTGTTAAGATACATGGCAAGAATCTCCTCTTTGGAGTAATTGTGCTCGAGTTTCACAGCCACTATCCATTCTTTGAACTTGGAGTATACGAGACCTATCTTGCTCTTGCGTTCGCGCGGGAAGAGGTTTTTTGCCAGCTGCTGTGTTATGGTGCTGCCGCCGCCACTGCTGCTGTGGCGTCCGACAAGGGTCTTGAAAAAGACACGGGCCAGACTGCGGGCGTCGATGCCGGCATGGTCGTAGAAACGCACATCCTCGGTGGCGACAAGGGCGTGGATGAGGTTCATGTTCTTCCCGTTGTCAGTAATCTCACGGTATGTAAGATTGGACCTGTTCTCCAAGCCGATATAGCCAAGCACCACGCCATCGGACGACCATACCTCGGAAGCCAGGTTGCTGCGAGGGTTCTCAAGCTCCTCGAATGAAGGCATGAATCCCAACCAACCAAGCGATATCATCGTGAAAAGCAGGACTATGAAAACCCACAACGAAACAAATGAAATCCACACGATGCGAATTCCGCGCTTGGCGTTTTTATTTCCGGAGTTCTTTGTTTTTTTCTTCTTGTATTGAGCCATTGTTGAGATTGAAAACTGAAAAACAAGCATGTCTGACGATAGCCGCCAGCTTTCTTATTTCTCCTTATTTTTTATGATTGTCAGTCCCACCTCTTTGACACCCCGCAGCATAGTGTCGCGCATAGCGTGACTTATCTGAAACTGGTAGGCGCCCGGCTGGGGGAAGTGGAAATAGCAAAACGGATAGCGGCCGTCAATATATTTACCGCTCCGTCGTCCGCGCCATTGCCCGTCATTCTCGGCAAGCACGAACTGTATATTGGTGTCGACGGCCACACTGCCGTCAGGATAGATTGTTTTAATGAAGAAATAGATATTTGAAAAAGGGTAGTCGTCTGTGTTGCGTAGGTCGATACAGCAGATGCATGGTGCCGAGGTATCCTGTACATCACAGTTGAAGACCAGGGCTTGATCCATAGACCATCCTTTCTCGTCGACACGTTGTCCCTCGCTGTAGACAATCGATCTGTCGCACGACGCAAGGACAAAAGCCGCTAATGCTATAAGTATCTTTGTGAGTCTCATCTTCAGTTCTTTCTCGGTTTTTGACGGTCGCCCCGTGGTTTGTTGCCTCCCTGATCTCTTCTTTCCTCTCCGTTGGGTCTTTTATTTACAGGATGTTCCGGTCCCTTTCGGGGTTTGCTGTTCTCCTGTCTACGTTCCTCACCGTTGTTTTTTTTGTTGACCGACTGTTCTTGTCCTCTCCGAGGCTCTCCGTTGCGGCGCCGGTCGTTGACATCCTTGCGGTTGTCCTGAGAGCGTGTTGACTGCTCGGTGGTGTTCTCGTCGGCAAGGAGCTGAAGCTCGCGCTCAAATTCGTCGTTGCTCGACTCCTGTGCCAACGCCGCCGTCGACATAAGCTCAACCTGATAGTCTTCGAGTTGCTCTGGATACTCAGCGTTGCGGTTCATCTCGATAATAGACTTGACATCTTCGGCCTTCAAAGCGTAAAGGTCATTCTCACCCTCATAGGCGTACCACATGATTCCCCTGAAAACGTCGGTCTTTTTGTAGAGGGCCAATCCCTTTTTGAAACGTATCGGCGTGTTGGCGGGAGGAAAGTTTTTGAGTGCGTCAATATAGGTGGAATACTCGAAATTGAGGCAGCATTTCAGTTTTCCGCACTGACCGGCCAATTTCTGCGGGTTGGGCAGTATCTGCTGTGCTTTTGCCACGCCTGTGGTCACCGACTTGAAATTGGTCAGCCATGTGCTGCAACATAGTTCCCTGCCGCAAGTGCCTATGCCACCAACCTTGCCGGCCTCCTGACGGACACCAATCTGCTTCATCTCTATACGGACATGGAACTGCTCGGCAAGGACCTTGATGAGCGCGCGGAAATCGACACGGTCGTCGGCTGTATAGTAGAATATGGCTTTGGAGTGGTCGCCTTGGTATTCGACATCGTTGACTTTCATCACCAAACCCAAGTCCTCGGAAATCTGGCGAGTCTTCTTCAAGGTGTTCTCCTCCTCTTTGATGGCGGTTGTCCATCGTTCTATGTCGCTCGCCTTGGCGCGACGGAAGAGTTTGCGTATGTTCTCCGAGTTAGGATCCACCTTTTTCTTCATCATCTGGATGCGGCATACTTCGCCTGTGAGGCTCACAATGCCCACATCGTGGCCCGGCATGCCTTCAACGGCCACCACGTCACCGTCCGACACATCAATGCCGTCGGGAATGCGGAAGAAATCTTTGCGGTTGTTCTTGAAGCGAACCTCCACACAGTCGAAGGGCTTTTCCATGGGCTGACGGATACCCCTCATCCAGTTGCACGAACCCACCTTGCAACAGCTGCGCAGTTCGGTTTCCGATACAGGGACATACGATTCGGGGCAGTGGTTGCATCCTCGTGACAGATAGAGCGACTCGTCATAGCGTACTTTGGGCAGTGTGGGATCGGGCTCGAGATAGGGGTCCATAGCGTTCTCGTTGGCCGTGGGGTCGATTGGCACCTCGCTGGGGTCCACCTCCTCATAGTGCTGACGGTGGTTTGAGGAGCGGCGTTCACGACGACTGCGGATGAACTCCTCCATCTCCTCGGCGGTGGCGGCATCCTCGTCGTGCTGTGGCACCACGGGGACTTCCAGTTTCTCAATATCTATATCATTACCACCCGAACGGCCGTTCCCGCCATTACGGTTGTTTCTGTCGTTTCTGTTATTATCGTTGTTATTGTTGTTCAAGGGCTGAAAAGTTGAAAGGTTTGAAAAGATAAGTTTAGTAGCTTGAATTGCAATTAATAAATAGTTATTTTTTCTTCAATGCTTTACTGATTCGGAATGAGAGTTCCATGAAAACCAGTTTGGCGTATCCGTTGCGTTCTATGGCGCGAATAGCTTCGTTGAATGCGTTGTTTATTTTTTCTATGTTGTTCTCAGTCATCATGGCTGGGAAGGAGGCGTTGAACTTTTCGTCGCCAAAATCCAGTGCCAACGGAAGACCGGCGTTGCTGCGGAGGAAGCACTCGCGGGTTGCCTCCTGGGCATAGGAGAGAAACTCTTTCTGGCTCTCACGTCCTTTGGAATGCATGGTGTCGGCCCACGACGAGAGCGACAGCATGTTGAGTTTGAACAACTGACGCATCCATGAAACATAGAGCGACGCAAAGTCGAGTGTCGAAGCGCGAAGCAGTATGTCGGGACCGGCGACGTCGCCTACTCTTATCAGTTGCGTGCGCGACAATATTGTGCTCAGCATCCGTTCGCTGTTCTCGGCAACAAGGAGGATAAGGGTTTTCTCCGAAGGCTCCTCAAGGGTTTTGAGTATGGTGTTGGCGGCCGATTCGTTCATCTTCTCGGCCATCCATATAACCACCACCTTATATCCGCCCTCGTACGACTTCATGGAAAGGGCTTTGATAAGGTCGTCGGCGTCGCGTTCACGTATCAGACCCTGTTTATTCTCCACATTGAGAAATTCATACCATTCGTCGAGCGTGCCCTTTTGACTTTTGGCCGAGAGGAATTCGCGATATTCCTTTTGGAAGTCTGCGGAGGAGGGTTTGCTGGCGATCGACGCGGTTGTGGTGTTGGGAAAGAAAAGGTGTAGGTCGGGATGAGCAAGGTCGTGGTATTTCCGGCAAGAGGGACATGTACCGCACGAGTCAGCACGCAACCCTGACGGATGACCTTTGTCGTAGTGCTGGCGGTTGCTGCAGCTAAGATATTGGGCAAAAGCCAAGGCAAGGGCTAACGCTCCCGACGAGGTGTTGCCAAGAAACAACTGGGCGTGCGCCACCCTCCCCGAATCGACAATTTCAGTCAGCCGGTTTGCTATACTCGCCTGTTTTTCAATATCTTTAAACTGCATAATACTATTAGTTCAAACTACAAAAATACTAAAAAAATGAAAAACAGAAAGATTTAAAGATGTTTATCACTAAAAATAATGACGAGCCGGAGTATTTTGATTATAAATCGTTACTCTCAGGTTATGAGCATGTCAGTAATTTTGCAATCAGAAAATAACAAAAATTTATTTGCCATTTCTGTGTGTAAACAATTGGTTGTTATTTGGTTTTATGGATTAATAATGGAAAACAGGCGCCCATCGAAGGACGCCTGTTTTTTTTCGAATGTGGTATTGTTTATGTTTTCGGATATGGGGAAAGAAAAGTCTAGATGAAAGATCAAATATTTAAATAACAAATAAACATCTACCCTTCTTCATTCTTTTCGCTCGTGCGAAAAGAACGAAGCAAGAAAAGCACGCCGGCTGTGAGGGAATTGGCTAAAATTTCCGTCCGGAAGCTAAAAGCAATAAACTCGCACGCTTGTCAAATAAAACAAATAAC
>JAEEGL017013201.1_pt1 | contig 24175 bp, 21 predicted proteins | sample 9134231 | NCBI WGS metagenome assembly JAEEGL01 (sample SAMN16246548, study PRJNA631951) | gut metagenome | biome: gut microbiome; feature: rumen; material: fiber-attached | host: Bos | place: Iran: Karaj | collected 2018-10
CTCTCTGCTGGGCCTTGAATCTGGGTTTACTCTTTTTGGAGAGCACCATGGATGCGGCGATCCCCAGCAGTGCGGAGACCACTACGCAGATGGCCAATACCAAGTTAATGACAAACATCATGATAAGACATCCCACAACCTGTACCGCAGAGGTGAAGATCGTGACCATGTTACCGGAAAGGGCTCCGGTCAGAGTATCCACATCATTGGTAAGACGGCTCAGGATATCTCCGTAGGGTACCGTATCATAATAGGAAATGGGGATCCTGTCCACCTTGTCTCCCATTTTGGCCCTCAGGCTTTTGGAGATCCCTACCGTAACACCCACCAGGAGTCTTGACAGCAGATAACTGAAAGCAAAACTCAACAGGATGAGCAATACCGAGATCACGGAAAACTTCACGATGCCGGCAATATCCATTTCTCCGGCAAGCCCCTTCTCGATCTCCTCGGCGATCCGTTTGATCATCACCGGTAAAAATACCGTAAGTGCCGAAGAAGAAAAGGCAAGGATGATGGAGGTCACTACCCGGACCCTGTATGGTTTAAGCCATGGAAGAAGCCGTTTCAAGAGCATTCACCTCCTCCCCGGATAACTGAGACATGGCGATCTCACGATATACACTGCAGTTCTTTAAAAGTTCCTCATGTCTGCCTTCGCCCACGATGGCTCCCTCGTCCATGACCAGGATCTTGTCGGCTCCTCTCACGGTGCCGATCCTCTGGGCGACTATGATCACCGTAGCCCCCGCCGCCGTTTTCCTGAGGGCACTCCTCAGGCGCTTGTCGGTCTGAAAATCAAGAGCGGAGAAGGAATCGTCAAACAGGTAGATCCCGGGATCCCTGCAGATGGCACGGGAGATGGAAAGTCGCTGCCTCTGACCTCCCGAGAAGTTGGAACCGTCCCTGGATACCCGGGCATCGTAGGAACCTTCCTTTTTTTCGATAAATTCCCTGGCCTGCCCCACTTCGCAGGCATCTTTGATCTCTTTCAGGGTTGCCCGGAATCTTCCGTTATCGCCGTAATCCACATTCTGGGCAATGGTTCCGGAAAACAGGACACTTCTCTGAGGCACATATCCGATTATGCTCCGAAGATCCTTCAGTTTATAGTCCCTGACATTCTTTCCTCCCACAAGGACTTCCCCTTCGGTGGCATCATAGAGTCTGGGGATCAGGTTCAGGATACTGGTCTTGCCGCAGCCCGTAGCGCCTACAATGGCTACGGTCTGTCCCGGCTCGATCCGGAAATTCAGATCCTTGAGGGCTCTTCCGCCCTTTTCCGAATACCGGAAATTCACATGCCGGAACTCGATGCTTCCGTCCGGTTCCCCGGAAGAAGCTTCCCTGTCCTCTCCGTCCCTGATCTTTACTTCCGTAAGAAGCACCTCGGAAACACGGTCTACCGAAGCCGTGGTGTTGGCGATGGAGGTATATACCACCGTGATCTGGGAAAATGCGGCGACTACCAGCATGACATAGGAAGAAAACATGACCATGTCGGAGAACAGGCCGATCCTTTCGGGTACGTCCGAACCGAGGATGAGGTAAGCACCGATCACATAGATGGAAATGCTCAGGATATTGCTGATGGCCGTCAGAAAGGGTGTGATCAGAGCGAAGTAGGCCTGTCCTTTGTCAATGGCATCCCCCAGCTCATCATTCACCTTCTCGGCCCGTTTCTGCTGGTAACGGTAGGATACAAAAGCATGAATGACCTTGAGTCCCGTCAGATGTTCCCTGGTCACACGGTTTAAGTCATCGGTCTTATTCTGCATCCGCAGGATCTCGGGACGCATCTTTTTCATGATCCAGACGCACACCACGATCATGATGACCACCAGAACGGCGGTATCAACGGTCCAGGCCATGTTCACAACCCCCATCTGCATGATGGCGATGATGGCGGTCACGGGTGCCCTGAACAGGGTAGGGGGTGCACTGGTAAAGGTGGACTGGATCCTGGTGATGTCATTGGTGCAGCGGGTGATCAGACTTGCGGTGGAATAATCCTTAAGTTCCTCCAGTGAGAAGGAAAGGGTCTTATGAAATACCGCTTCCCTGAGCCGCAGCGCCAGTCCCGCACCGACTCTTGCGGAAAAATACCCCAGGACCCCGGCTACCAGCACACTTGCAACGGCACACAGGATCATGGCCACTCCCGCTCCCGTCAGACTCCCCATATCCTCCCCACCGCTGTTCAACAGGGTGGTGATCCTGTTCATATACTGGGGGATTGTCAGATCCAGCCAGATCTGGGCGATACTCAATACCGCGATCATGACAAAAAACAGTTTTTCTCTTTTATCGAAATATTTTAAAATCTCTCTCATATCTTTACCAGTTCAGATCAAAAAGCCGATCCAGTTCATCCATATGATCCGTGAAGACCCGAAGGATCAGGTCCATCACTTCCCCTGCCTTTCCTTCCTTTTTGGAAGGCCTCAGGAAGGTGCTCCTTCCCGCCTCGCAAAGGATCGCATCCGCTTCTTCAAGGTCTTTCTCCTCCGTAATATCGAAATATCCCCGGATCAGATTCCTCCAATAGGTCCCGGAGCAGGAAACAAGACTTCCGCTCTCACCCTTTAATGCGCCGCCGAAAAGCTCCGGTGCGGACTGCTCCATCCGGTAAGCCATCTGTGCGATCATCTCTTCCACGGGTGTGCCCAGAAAAGCCTGATCGGCGGAAGCGGCGGACTGATAAATGGTCTGGAAATCAAAGACCGGATGTCCTGTCATAACATCCGCGATGTCAATGAGAAGCGGTTCCGGCTCCTCCTCTCCTCCTTTATCGATGATCATGATATTCCCCATGTTCAGATCCCCGTGAACAAGGGTAGTGCGTTTCGGGATACGGCCCATGAATTCCTCTACACGTCCCTTTTTGTCCTCCGGGAGCATCATCGCAAGAACCCCCAGCTGTTTCTTTAAGATATCATCGGAATCCGGAAGACGGAGCTCCGAAGCATCGGTGGTATGCAGTTTCCGAAGCAGCCTGCCGATCTTCAGGGCCACTCTGTCCACCATATGGGGATGGGAATAGATATACTGCAGGATATTCTCCCCTTCCAGAAGTTCATAGATCACTCCGTAGCCCTCCGGGGTGATCACCACATCAAAGGGAATGGCCGTAGGGATCCCTTTCAGGAAAAGGGCCTGGGAGATATCCCGGTCCCGGTCGATCCTGGCAAGGGTGCTGCCGGATCTGTCGAAACATACTTTGATCACCCGTTCCGCATCCAGACGGTATACCGCCCCTACACGGCCCCGTCCGATGAGGTGCGCATGATCCAGAGATACGTTCCGGAAAGGTTTCCGGACATGCATCAGCTCCGTAAAGCCCGTGGTCTGAAAGATATCCATGACTTCATCATTCACATTTTCCACATGGAGTTTGATCTTTGTCTCATTCTGCAGCGTAAGAAGGACCCGCAATCCCGCGCTTGAGATATAGGACAGATCCCGAAGATCCAGATAGATCTCCCGGACTTCCGGATGGGCAAGGCTTTCTTTCCTGAGATCCTCCATGGTTGCGTCGGAAACTTCCGCCGTCAGTCTTCCCGTCAGGGTCATGGTAAGGACATTGTCTTCATAAGTTGTTTTCACGTGATTCCCTTCTTTCTACCAGTTCAGATCAAATACCTTCCCGAGCAGGGGAAGATGATCCAGATAAGTACGAAACAGCAGATCCATGGCTGCGCCGTCGGATGCATTTCTGTCATAGGGACGGATCAGTGCACTCCTGCCCAGTTCGCAGAGTGCTTCATCCGTTCCATTGTATTCTTCTTCGTTGGACGGGTCAAAATAAACCGTCAGCATGATCCTCCAGTAATCGGATACCCGCTCCATCAAAGTACCGCTCCTGCCTCCGAGGTCCTCTCCGAACAGCTCCTTAGAGGCCATTTCCTTTTTCAGGGCCACCTGCATGGACATCTCCTCCACGGGAGTTCCCAGAAAGGCCCTGTCCGCAAGGGAAGCGGAAAGATAGACGGTAACGAAATCAAAGACCGGATGTCCGCACATGGCATCGGCGATATCGATAAACAGCGCTTCCGGTGCAGAGCCGTCCTCCCTGTCGATGATCATGACATTGCCCAGATTCAGGTCTCCGTGGACCAGTGTCTTCCGGGAAGGAATGGAACGGAAAAACCCGGTGACATATTCTTTTTTGTCGTCCGGCAAAAGAGGCAGGATCATCCCGATCTGCTTTTCCAGGATCTCATCGGAAGAAGGAAGACGCAGATCCGAAACATCCGTCTGATGCAGTTTTCTTACAAGACGGGCGACATCGGGAAATACCCTTTCCAGTTTCTCGGGATGTGTATAGATATACTGACGCAGTGTCTGACCCTTGATCATTTCATAGATCACACCGTAGCCCCGGGGAGTGATCACCAGTTCATAAGGGATGGCCGTGGGTACTCCCCGTTTAAACAGTTCCCGGGATATATCCCGGTCCCGTTCGATCTTTGCCAGGGTACTTGTGCTCTCGTCAAAGCAGACTTTGATGACCCGCTCTTCGTCCAGCCGGTATACCGCTCCGAACCGCCCGTGTCCGATCTCTTCCGCTCCCTCCAGGGATATCTGCTTCAGAGGCCCGGACGCATACAAAAGCTCCGTAAAGCCCGTGGTTTCAAGTACATCCATCACGGCATCCGAAACATTGATCAGATGCGGTTTCACCCCTGTCTCGTTCCGGACTTTCATCAAAAGACGCAGCCCGGAGCTGGACAGATAATCCAGTTTTTCGCAGTCGAAATAATATTCCACCGCATCCGGATGCCGGCCAGTCACCTCCCGGATCTCCTCCAGGACCGTCCCGGAATTCTCCGCCGTCAGTCTTCCCGACAAAGGCATGGTAAGGATGCCGTTTTCATAGGTTTCTTTCAACTTATCTCCTCCGTTGGTTCATTGCTTTTCAAATCGGTAGGTAAGCAGGGAATCATCGGTAAAATATCCGTTTTCCGTAAGTTGTGCATCAAATCCGGCTTCCTTCATGGAAGCAAGGATCTCTTTGATCATGCTGTCTTCCTCAAAGTTTGCCACCATACACAGATAGGAATCCTCCCCGAAGGTAAAGAGGGAAATGCTGGGGGTTGAGACTACGGAAGGGGAAACAAGATCAAAAGATCTGATCTCATCCCGGATCTCCTTCGGAAACCGGAGCAGTCCTATATTGGTAAGGAGGAAGGAAAAGGTATCCTTTTTCCCCATCCGCTTCATCATCATGCCGCGGCAGATCTCCTCGTTCCCGAAGGGAAACTCCATGGATCCTTTGGCGTTATCCCGGGAAAAAGCAGCTCTTTTCAACATCTCCTCTTCTGAGGTCTTCCGGCCGATATCCTCCGTAACGTACCTGATCCGTTCCGCTTTACTCAGGGTATAAAGGTCACTGTCCAGATCCGTCTCCACGGACAGGCTGTAATTGGTCAGGGACTTCCCGTTCAGGAAGCGCCGCATGTCAACGGGTGCGGATACCCTGATGGCGGAAGATCCCGTATCGTAGGCTTTCCTCAGGGAATCCGAGATCAGCACCGCAAACAGCGGAAAAGGAGTTGTCCCGTTCTCCTTTGAGATCTCCATTAACTGTCGGCCGGGAAAGCGGATCTCATAAAACCTGGAACGATCCGTATCCATCAGCACCCTGGGGCCGGGAACGGAAAAGATCTCTTTGGGTGAGGGCAGTTCTTCCAGAGGTTTGATCCCCTCCGGCAGATCTTCAAATACCCCGGTGATCTCTTTGGGGTCTTCGGGATCCTCAGCCGTAACAAAGCTTCCGTCTTTGGTAATGGTCTTACCTGCCATGGTAAAGTAATGATAAAGGACCGAAGTAAGGAAAGATATGGCTCCCCTGCCGTCGGAAAGGATATGGGAGCAGAAAAAAACGATGGTATCCTCCGTGTATCTTATGCGGAAAAGATAGCCCTCCGACTCCCCGGTTCCCAAAAGCACATAAGTTCCGTCCTCCGGATACACCTTTACCGGGGAGGTGTTCACAGTACAACGGATATTTCCCTGTTCATCCAGACAGGGTTTCAGTCTGAAAAAAGGATTCCTTTTCACGGCAAGTGCAAGGGCCTCCCGGAGCCTCCCGGGATCCACCCTGTCCTTCAGTCCGATCCTGATCCTGATCCCAGCCGTCTTCTTCGGCAGGGAATTAAAGCAGAAAAACATACTGCTTTCGTTAAATCTGTCCATAGATCCTACCCCTTGCTTTCCCGAAACAGATCCGGCTTCACAGGATCCGGTCTGTAGGTATATTCGGCAGTCACTTTCGCTTCGATGCCGTGTTCCTTAAGTTTCGATACAAAGCCCCGCGGGAGGGCGTCCGTTTCAAAATTCTGATAAAAGAAAAGATACATCTTATCACCCAGGGTAAATAATCCCAGCAGCGGGGAGCCTCCCGTATTGGGGGCGTTCATGGAAAGACCGGTGATCCTGTCCAGGATCCCGCCGGGGAAAGGAAACTTCCCTACATTGGTCAGGATATAGGTATAAGGAGCCTGGGTCTTCTCCTTTTGCGCCCGTTTGCGGATCATGGCATCAAACAGGGCCGAGTCTCTGAGAGACTGGGCACGTACCATATCCCGGGTATCCAGGAAGGGGTAAAGACCCGTGATCAGGTTTTCCTTCCGGGTCTGGATCTTAAGCTCTTCCCTGACAGCCCGGATCTTTTCCTGAAAGGATCCGTCTCTCCATTCTTTCCGGAAGGGAACCGTGGCGGCACCGCAATAATTGGAAAGGGCCTTTTCCGTGAAATATCTTCTCATATCCACCGGAAGGGAAGCACTGATCTCTCCGTCGGCAACCTCATAGGTCTCATAAAGGATTTCCGACATGAGTGTCATAACCACAGCCGAAGGAGTCCCTCCGTTTTCCTTTGCCAGCGCCAGAAAAGGAGCTGCGTCAAACTCCAGGGCATATACCTTCGTATCCACGGACTCGATGAGACTCCTTTCCTCGGGAATGATAAAGACTTTCCCCGGAACATATGCCCCGTCCGGCTTTAGTCCCCGGGGGATCTCATCAAGGAGCTGCGCTCTTACCCGGACATCTTCCGCATCCTCCCCGGTAAGCACCAGCCCTTCCGGATCGATCTTCACCCCGGAAAGTGTGTAGTATTCGTAAAGGAGGGTGCTCAGGAAAGCGTACAGTCCCCTGCCGTCCGATAAGGCATGCATATCCGAGACCGCGATGCAGTTATCCTTATAAAGTACCCGGAAAAGATATCCGTTGGTCTCATCACTCCCAAGGAAGCGGGGCGTTCCGTCGTCATAAAACACCGGAGGTTCTTCGCGGTTTTCCTCAAACCAGACAACGCCCTTTTCATCCAGCACCGGTCTTAAACCGAAAAAATAATGAAGACGGACGGCACGCCGGGCTGCTTCCGTAAGCAGATCTCCGTCCACGGTATCCTTCAGGTAAAACCGCTCCAGATGTACCGGAGCCTTAACGCTGGAGGGATAGAAATAGAACATGTTCAGAAAACCGGTGTCGATCATGCAAAGACCTCCCCGATGCAGGGATCCCGGAATCTGTCCTTCAGTTTTTCCATGAGGGCAAGCACTTTCGGAAGTTCCTCCTTCAGATAATCTTCCGTCTTCCCTTTCAGATCCGGATCCTTACCGTCCGCATTCAGCAGCGGGAAAAAGAACAGACTGTAGGCGGACATCTCCGTAAAGAGCCCATCCAGTTTCTCGTAGTCCTCATCCGTAACATGATGCCCTGCCGCCCTGAAATAAGAAGAGACAAAGGTGCGGAGAAAAGAAGCTATGGTCTCTTTTGTGATCCCCAGATGCTCCGCGATCTCGGGAGGCAGTTCCTGTTTATAAACACTGTAGGTCTGTGCAAATTCAAAGATCGGGCTTCCGATGCTCATACCGTCCAGATCGATCAGATAAAAGGTCCCGTCTTTTCTGTCCACCATGATATTGTTCTCGTGGAAGTCCCCGTGGAGCACCCGGTTCCTGCCGGGAAGGATATCCAGGAAGTCCGTAAAGGCCGTGATCTGATCCGGCGTAAAATACTCTCCCACACGGCGGATCACATCCCGGAGCATGTCCTTCAGGGAGGGAAAGACCGTGCTGTCAGGGCTCATGCCGTGAACCTTTGCCAGAAGTTCTCCCATTCTTTCCGCACATTCCGCTCTCCGGTCCGGATGCATGGTGACATACTGCACCAGGGGATCCGCATCCAGGAAATCCGAAACGGCTCCGTAACTTTCGCCGCAGCGTACAAGTTCATGGACCCGTGCCGTGGGGATCCCTTCATCCACCACCTTCCGGGTGATCTTCTCCTGACGTTTGATCTCGTCAAAGGAGACTTCTTTTTTATATACCTTCAGGATCCTTTGATCATCCAGGCGGTATACGGTACCGGTGACACCGGATCCCACAACCGGAAGTCCCTCTTTGCTTACTTCTCTTAATCCCATGCTCATTACCGGTCCTTCCACCACTCATTCAGCCGGCTCAGGCTGTCCGTACGTTTCAGATATTCTTCCGTCAGAAGACGGATCATTTTCCTGGCCTGATCCGCATCTCCTCTGGGTGCAACGGCGGTCTTGAAGATATACATGATAAAGGCATAGGTCTTCAGTTCCTCTTCTATACGATCCAGTTCCTTTTCATCCGCGGTCCCCATATAGGAAGAAAGAGTTGCTCTCCAGTATTTCTCCGTGAATGCGTAGAATTCCAGGTTCTTTTTCTCCTGTTCTTCGGTCAGTTCCTTCATGGCAAAGAAATCTTCCATGATCTGACGGTTGGTCAGGATCCCCTGAAACAGCGTAGTGGGCTGGATCATTCCGCCCAGTTCCAGGGCCGGGTGCCCTGTGGTGGCGTCTCCCACATCGATGAGGATCAGTTCTCCTTTGTCGTCTGCCATGATGTTCCCGGGATGATAATCCCCGTGGATCATGGTGAGGGGATCCGGGATCCGGGAAAGGGAGTCCTCGAAACGGCGGTAGGCTTCCCGGGATATATATTCGGAAATGGCCTGCTCCGTATCCTTCAGAATGGTATCCTTCAGTTTCGGCAGCTCACCCGGTTCGAATTCCGTATGGTGGATCTTCTTAAGCAGTTCCACTTCCTTCCCGATCATCTCATCCCATCTGTCGGGATTCATCACGATAAAGCCGTAGAGCATTTTGGCGTTCACGGTCTCATAGATCACACCCTTTTTGTCCCCGGCTTTCACGATATCGAAGGGGATCGCCGTAGGGATCCCGTGGGTAAAGATGGTTTTGGATACCTGTCTTTCCCTTTCGATGAAGGCGTCCGTATTGATGGGCTTGTCGTTATAGACCTTGATCACTCTTTCTTCATCAAGTCTGTAAACATCTGCGGTCATCCCCCGTCCGATGGGAGTCAGGGAGCTGATATCCACTTCCTTCATGGGTTTTCTGATATTCATGAGCCCCGTAAAGCCGGTGGCGGAAAAGATCTCCATCACTTCATCGGATACATTGATCACGTTGACCCTGATCCCTTTTTCCTTCTGCAGTTTCAGAAGAATGCGTAATCCGGCGCTGGAGATATAATCCAGCTCGGAAGCATCGAAAAAGAGCGCTTTTTCGTTTCCCGAAAAGGATCGTCTGTCCAGTTCCTCATGGATCTCCTTCTCCGTTTCTTCCGCATTATCCGCAGTCAGCCTGCCTGTGAGATACAGAGTCAGGGCATCTTTTTTCTCTTCGATTCTCATTCCGTTATCCTTTCAAATTTCCAGGGCAGCACATAATCTTCCCTGCAGTCTTTTTCGGGCATGACTTCCGTCTCGAGCCCGTATCCGGACAGGATCTCCCCGATCCTGTTCATAAAGGAAGGATTCCCGTGCTTCCACAACATCATGATCCTCCCCGTGTCCCCGTAGGAATACAGGATGATCTCCGGATTATCCTTCAGGGATTCCGACTCGAAATCCACATCCGTGATGTATCCTTCCATCTCCTCCGGAAGTTTCAGAACCCCTACATTGCTCAGCATGAAGGAACTTCTCTCCGGCTGGGAGGCACCGGCTTTTTCCTTTAAGGCCCTAATGGTCTCCTCATTGTCAAGAGGAAGTCCGGAAAGGGCGGAAAGCGCCGCGGCATAAGGGCCGATCTCCCGATACAGATGATCCGCGTTCACCCGGGATCTCATGACCTCCTTCACGGCCAGGGCCTGTTCTCCCAGGGGTTTTGCCAGCAGATTTCTTTCAAAAGGGATCAGCACATTGGAAGAAAAATTGGACAGGGATCTGCTCATAAGGAGGGGCCGCATGTCCACCGGCATCTCGGTCACAACGCAACCCTTTTCATCCGCTTCTTCCAGTTCGTATAATGCCCTTGCAAAAACACACATGAAAAAGGAGGTCACGGTGACCGACAGGTCCCGGGCGATCCCCAGGACATCACTTACCCGGTAGGAAAGCACATACCGGTCGGTCTCCTTTTTGTCGGAAACTGCCTTTGCGGGAGACAATACGGTTACCGGGGAAGGTTCTCCCTCTTCCGCCTCCTCCGGAGTTTCTTTCTCCGACAGTTCCTTCAGGATCCGTTCGTAAAGCAGTTCGTCTTCCGATTCCTCTCTCGGTGCGGAAGCGGTGAAGATCCTGTCATCGGAAAGCCGAAAGCCGTACCTGGCAGACAGGTATTCATAGAGCAGGGTCTGGGTAAACTGCCAGGCCCCCCTTGCATCCGTAAGGCCGTGAAAGATCTCCGTGATCAGCACTTTGCCGTAAAGGAGTACACGAAACAGGTATCCGGCACTCTCTGCCGTCCCAAGCATCGCTCTTTTGCCGTCATAGGCATAGATCACAGGTTCTTCGGTGTTTTCCTTAAGGACCACATGTCCCTCCCGATCCAGAAAAGGTCTTTGGCGGAAAAGATCGAATCTTCGGAGCACAGCCTTCAACGCTTCCTTAAGCACATGGGGATCCGGTTCGTCCTTCAGGGTGATATTGCATCTCGTGACGGCGGAACTGTCCCCTGTGTAAAAGTACAGAAAGGAGTCTCCCAGCAGTCCCAGACGCAGGTCTCCTTCCGTCATGAAGGCTCCTCCAGAAGAGTGGTAAGTCCGCTTTTTAAAGCTTCAGCCCAGAATTCCCTGGAATTCATCCTGTCCAGAAGATCGTCGGGCTTGGGCAGCGTATCATGGTAATTGAAGAACATATCCGAAACATACCGGGCATTGGCACCGAAAAAGTTTACGAACACATCGTGTACGGCCTGACTTTCCCGCGCTTCTTCCCTGCTGATGCCGGCATAAGCCTGGCGCACATAGCTGTCTTCCAGGCAGGACAGGCAATAGCCGATGACGATCTGCACATATTCGGGATGCTCCGTAAAGAAGGGATGGGCATCCATGGCTTTCTGCATGACTTCCGAAACACCGAAGAGGGCCCGCAGGGTCTTGGCAAGAAAGGCCGGGCTCTTCTGTCCTCTGGAAATGGAAGTTTCCGCAATACGGTAAATGTAGTAGTTTCCGGGCATGATCACATAATTCTTTGCATGGATCAGACAGCGGAAACAGAAATTCTGGTCCTCGGAAAGGGGCAGGTAGGAAAAGCCGATCCCATGCTCCCGGATAAAGGAAGTACGGAACAGTTTTGCCCAGACATTCCAGTGATAATAATGCTCCAGCCAGTTGTCGATCCTTTCGGAAATGCTCTCCGGCACCTTGTGGATCTCTTCGTAGCGGGTTCCGCTGTCCAGGAACAGTTTTACCAGTTCGGATCTTTTCAGGGTGTTGAGATTGTCCGGCAGGGGATCCGCAAAGGGGATCAGTGCTCCGCCCACGTGAACCACATCGGCATCCTGATCTTTGGCTACCTCATACATCTTAAGCAGCGCATCACCGAGAAGTCCGTCATCCGCATCAACGAATGCCAGATACTCTCCCGTGGCCTTTTTCAGGCCTGCGTTTCTGGCCTCTCCGGGGCCCATGTTCTTCGGCTGGTCGATGAGGACCACACGCTTTTCGTCTTTGTAACGCTCCCTGCAGATCTCCATGGAATCATCCGTGGAGCAGTCGTTGATCACGATGACCTCCACGTCTTCGATGGTCTGCGCAAGCAGTGAGTCCACGCAGCCGGTAATAAACCTTTTTGCGTTGTACATGGGGATGATAACCGAAACCTTAGCCATTGAAAACCTCCTGTAATCTGTAATTCTGTGTTCTAAAATACAAGCCCGAGATTTTCTCTCAGGGGAATATAAGCAAGCTTGAATGCCTTTTCCGGTTCGGCTTCCGCCCTGATCCCCAGGGCCCGTGAGCAGGAAAGGAAGGCATCCGTAAAGGCGGAAAGGGAACCGTTTTTGATCATGGAAACATGAAATCTGCCTCCGCAGTCATAGATATTGAAAACGATCCCGTCCCTGGCGGGACTTAAAAGAGCGGCCTCCTTTACATGTTCCACATAGGAATCTCCGTTGAACCTGCCGATATAACTGATAAAAACGGAATCGGAGGGAGGAATGGGAATATTCCCGTAAAACCGGTGTCTGGAGTCATAGTCCCGGTAAGCTGCCGTCAGGTCCAGAAATTCCGTCTGGGACCGGGCAATGCTCCTCTGGTTCTCCGGACGGAGCCTGTCTTTCAGTTCGCATCTCAAATATCCGCACTGTTCCTTTAAGGACTTCTCCTTCATCATGGCATAACTCAGGTACAGGGGTACATCTCCGGTGGCGTTCCGGAAGGTCTCTCCGCATCCGATGGCATCCCGCAGATTCACCGGGATATTGATCTTGACGGTTTGGGAAAGATCCGGGTACAGCGTGCGGATGGCATTGCCGATAAGGGAAGCAAAAGCCGGGGCGGGAGTGGTCTCGTTTGCCCTGACAAATTCCATGAATCCGTCACTGGGAAGAGACAGTCTTTGATAAAACATGGTCTGTCCCGGTTCCTCATGGTCGGAAAAACGGAAGATCTCCTCTTCCGGAACCTGCGCAGTCCGATCCTCCGCCTCTTCTCCGGGGATCTTTTCCCCGAAAGGCTCTTTCAGGATCACTGCCGGATCCGGCGTCCGGTCCGTCATGACATTCCGGGGTTCATAGGTAACACCGTCCCTGTCGGAATAATAAAAATACAGCAGCGTCTCCAGGATCCGCTTGGCGGCCACACCGTCTATCAGTCCGTGGTACATGGAAAGGCAGAGCCTGTTCTCCTCATAGAGGAAAGCGCACAGGTGCATATCCGTATCCGGGGATCCCAGATCAGGATGACCGAAGCCCCTGATCAGCGTAGGCTCCTTCCCCGTATCCACATAGAAAAAGTCGCCCTCCTTTTCCCTGACCGTAAAGGTCAGACAGGGGTGTACCTCACGGGTCTTTGCAAGGGCTTCCTTCAGGATCTTTCCGTCGATCTCTTCATCCAGGGTAAGTTCCTTGCGCATTTCCGTATATGCTCCGTCAAAGTAGAAATACATCTCTCCGGAGCGGATCCTGTCCGATCCCTTAACCTTTCCCGTCATCATATCCATCGTTTCCCGTCAGGCTTCCCCGCACTCTTTTTTCAGGCGCAGGAGAAGGTCTCTGTCCCCGGAAGCATGGATGAGATTGGCAAATACCGGGGCTTTCCCTTTCACCAGTTCCCTGTCCGATGCGGGAAGGAGCAGGACTTCCACCGGGCGGATCCTTCCCTCCCGGATCCCGGAAGCGTAGGAAGGGTTCATCTTTTCAAAATTATTCTCAACGATCTCCTGAATCTTCTTCAGATCAAACTCCCCCGATTTCTCGGGTTTCATGAACAGAACGAATCTGCCGGCCTCTTCATCGGGAATGAGACAATAATCATAGGTCAGGAATCCCGTTTCCTCATCGATCTTTTTTCCTGCCTGCCGAAGAAGCAGCGTATCCATCCGAACCCCTGCAAATGTAAGGACATTCCTGGTATTGTAGCAGTATCTGATATAGACCTGGCCCTCCTCGATCCGGGAAGATTCGATAATCATGCCGCTGCGGTACCGGTAGAGCCCGGCCTGATTGGTGATGACAACTTCATAGCGCTCACCCGGAATGAGTTCTCCGGAAGAAAGCAGGGTTTCTTCTTCGGCGTTTTCCGGCAGAAATTCGAAAAATGCCGTGTTCTCCAGCAGCAGATACTGATTCTGTCCCGGGCCTGCCGATCTGCCGATGATGGCTTCGGCGCAGTCCAGATAACCGTAATCAAGAGGCACATCTCCAAGATATTTGAGCAGTGCTCTTGAGTAAACGGAGTTTTCTCCCGATCCGGTAGCCCATACCGTGGTAAGGGAAGGCCAGATCCTGCGGGCAATGCCGGAAAAGCCTTTTTCGAACTCTTCTCTGAGTTTCTCCGCTCTCTCGACAGATGCCTTCAGTTCCGAGGACAGTCTCTCCCGTAATCCCTCGGAAATACCGGATCTTTCCGAAACGGTTCCGGAAGCAAGATCGGATACCAGATCTTCCCACATGCATTCCATATAGCGCATCATATTCAGCACATCCGAAGAAAAGGGTGCGATGATCTTGGATACATCTCCGTCCGCAAGGGCGAACAGACACTTGGCATATCTTACGTCTTCTTCTCCGGCATCAAAGATCAGATCTTCGGGGTCAGTGACGGTTCCGTATTTATTCCTGGCGCTGCGCAGGTGGGAGTTGTAAATGTCCGCCTTTCTGATACGATCCAACACCGTGGTGCGGATGGAGCTTAACAGGGCGCCGTCGTTAAATCTGACACTTCCGTCATTTTTCAATCCGTTCATCAGAAGAATGCAGGAACTCTCGGCACTGTTGATCTCCTGAAGGAGCCGGTCCTGATAAGTCTTAATGAATGTGGCCGTCTGGGGGATCAGCAGCTCATCTCCGTCGGGACAGATCTTTTTGGAATATGCCACGATCTTTTCGGAACTGATAAGATTCGACTCGCCGATCCGGGTCATGAGTTTTACAAGGGGCCGATAGGTACGGTAATCCGACAGCGGAACGGCTTCCTGATATTCCTTCAGTGTCCTGATGTGATCAAAACCGTATTTTACGCCGTACTCCGTACGGGCATTACTCCTGAGGATCGGTATGAGCACATTGTTGGTCAGGGCATCCTCTTCCTTCTCACCGAGGATGACGGTCCTGGCCCGTTGCATGAAATAGGAGGCAAGCTCGCTGTTGAAGAATTTCTCGTCCGGCTCCAGGGGCCCCAGGCAGTCAAAATATCCGCCCATCAGATCCCTGATGCCCTTCCTGAACTCCTCGGAAAGTCCCGGCGTTGCCGCCAGCATCTCCGCCAGATATCCGAGAACAGGCCAGCCCAGTTTTTCCAGGGCGAATCCCCCCTTAATGGTGATATCGAAGATCCTGGCAAAATCCTCCGCCAGTTTTCTTAAGCTTTCCGGTGTATGATTGGTCTCCTGGGCCAGGGATCCGTGATTCATAAAATAGACATACACGATGGTCTGGGGAAGAAGCACCACCTTCTTCGCCTTCCCGAGGCACTCCATACTGAAGCACACATCCTCACCGTATGTCATGTCTTCCGAAAAAGTGATCCCGTATCGCACGAGAAAATCCCGTCGGATCAGTTTGCTCCAGATGGTAAGGCCTCCGGCATAGATCAGGTCGTTCAGTTCCGGATCATCTTTGGAAAGGACAACGGAACTCACGGTCTGGTCAAACCGGGCTCTGGTATCAATGGCCTGAATGACCGTCTCATCCTCCGGCTCCGTCTCGGCACGGAAACTGGCGATCTCGGCGCCGGATGATTCCATGTGCTCCACCGCATCCTTGAGTCCGTCAGGGGTCAGATAATCATCGGAATCCATGAAGCCGATGTATTTCCCCGTTGCCTTGGTCAGTGCATGATTGCGGGGGCTGGAAGGCGTTCTTTTGTCGTTGTTCAGCACAAACAGTTTCACGTTCTCACTGTCTTTTACGATCTCCCGGGCTTCTTCCGCATAGGAACTGTCGGAATTGTGGATCACCACGACCCACTCTATGTTCTCGAAACCAAGGGTCTGGTTCTTTAAAGATTCATAGCCTCTTCTGAAGAAATCGATCTTCGTATTGTGAAAAGGGGTGATGATGGATACCAGATACTCTTTCATTGATTCTTCCTTTCTTCCGCCCGGGTGATCACAAAACCGGCAAACATGGCAAGTATGTAAAAGACTACGGATTCAGCAAGCATAAAACAGATCCCCGGCAGGGTTCCGTAAAGGGAATCCGGAAGTCCCAGGGTCACCACCAGGATGCTGTTCACGATCATGATAAAAATGGGATGGGTCAGATACGCGTAGTAGGTATAGGAAGACAGCTTTCCGAAATCCTTTTTCACATCCAGGAGGCAGAACCCCATAAAGAACAGCCCTGCGCTCACCGTAAGGAGCGGATTGAAGGGCTGGGGTTTGCCCAGTGCATCCGTAAACGCCGAGGGCAGACGGCCGAACATAAAACCGTGATAATAGATGAGACACACGATCCCCACCAGCAGTTCCCCGAGAAGAATAAAAAGCATGCCTTTCCTGTTGTTCTTGATCCCCTCGCAGCGTTTGTGCAGTACATAGCCCATGGCATAGATCCCAAGGAAGTTGAGGGCAACGTCCAGGCTCCACCAGAATTTCGGAGGATTCAGCAGCAGATCCACCGTCCCCCAGACAAAAAGGACAAGGGCGGCAACGGTAAATGCCTTATCTCCCATCCGTTCCCTGGCCATGACAACAAAGGGTGCCATCAGATAGAGGGTGATCAGAACGAACATGTACCACATATGGTCTGCGGGAACTCCCGTAAACGCGGGCCCCAGATTGTGGATAAAGATCTTGAGATAGCCGAACTCGGCGTAGCCCTTGGCCACCATATAGTAGGCCGGTGTCAGGAACAGATAGATGAGGGAAAAGATCAGTGTGGGGATCCCCAGTCTCTTCCAGGTCTTCCTGTAAAAGCTCCGGATATCCGCTGTTTTCGCGGAGGCAAGTACAAAAGCACCCGATGCCATAAAGAACATGGGAACCGCGCCTCCGAAATGCACCATGCAGATCCTGATGAGGGCGCTCAGCACAGGAACGGGTCCTGCCGTAAGGGTGCCCTTCTCGATCCCGGAAGTAACGGCAGATAGAAAAGAAGCAAAGGTGTGGGCAACAACAATGTTGAATGCTGCCAGCACCTTCAAAAGATCCAAACCATTCTCACGTTTCTTCAACGGTCATCCCCCCCTTCCGACTCAGGAAAAAAAACACAAAAAGCCATTGAAGATTATACCATTTTCGAGACGAAAAGTATATACTTAAATCCTTTTACACCATCTCCCTACAAGACCGATCACAAGATAGGCGGCAAGCATTCCAAGCAGAGCAAGGATCGCATAGCCGAACAGATATCCGGGCACTCCCGAAAAGGAAGCCAGCCATGATAAAGGACTGTTTGGAACAGGCCGGATCAAAAACAGATAATTACATCCGAACAGTCTGTCGAAAACATAGACCGGAGGAACCACCGCACAGAGGAACAGGATCACATAGCGGATATGTTTCACGGTGGGTAAGGCTTTTTGATCGATCATCAGAAGACAGGGATAGAGGATCAGGAGTCCGTGCCAGAGATAACTGTAGAGGTTCATGAAATTCAGGACGGGATAATAAGGGGTCCAGTCGGCAAAGAAAAGAGCTGCCACGGCGGAAGGCAGGATCAGGACACAGGCTACCTCACCAAAGAATTCTCTTACTTTTTTCCGGGGAAGAAATCGAATGAAAAGAAAAACAAAGATCCCCATGCCGCACATGTGAAGGGGGAGATATCCCACGCCGAACCTGCCCACATACACAAGAAACAGATCTTTGGCAATCTCCAGGGCGAGCATGAGGGGCGGAATGACCCGGAGGATCTTCTCCCGGCGGGATGAGGAAACCTTTATAAAAACGAGGATGAACAGGAACACCAGTGCAAAGGTAACCCCTACACTGAATAAATGGGCGATCCCAAACAGCGGATAGCCCATACCCGAAGGGATATCATCCTGTTGCATCCAGAAATATTCCATGCCAGTAAACAGGGGCTTCCAGCCCCGGGGATCTGTCGGTCAGCCCATCGAAGCGATGAGCGCATCGATCTCGGCCTGGGAAAGGATCCTTCCCGGACTGCCACCGGCGGGAGCGGCCGCAGGTGCCGGTGCGGGTGCGGGAGCCGGCGTGACTCCGGAAGCAGTAAAAGCAGCACCGCCTCCCGTCTGGGGCGATTTACCCATGATACTTGCAAGCAGGGCCTGCTGTTCCTGACTTAATCCGTTTGCATCCATATCCGTCATTCCTTCCGCTTGTGTTCCGACAAGGCGCTGTCAGATGATTATACCACAAAAACGGAAAAGGCACCTTACTGTTTTTTCAGGCAGACCGGCCCTGCGACAGATCCCCATGTCCCTATATTCAGAAGAGACCCAGCAGTTTCTTCCGGTATGGTTCCGTATTGACGGAACCTACGGTATAGCCGTTTTTTTCTATGGCCTCCCGGAGGATCTCTTCACGGGGGATGGTTTCCGAAACAAAACTGCTCTCTCCTTTTCTGTGGGAGCTTTTTACTTTTCCGGCACCGGGGATCGCGTTTCTTATGGCGTCGTTGACATGAGCTTCGCACATTTCACACATCATCCCCTCGATCTTTACGGTCGTTTTATACATATCTTTTTCACCCCAGGAACGGTAATGCTATATGGTACACGATACAGGACAGGACCAGTGCGGCCCCGATGTAGAAACCGGCGGTCTTTGCGGTCCAGGATAAGGAATGGGATTCCTTGTAGGTAGTGGAAAGCGCCATTAGGCAGGGAACGCTGAAGGTGCAGGCAAACATGAAGGCCAGCGCTTCCGCTCCGGAGATGGTCTGGGTCATGATCCGGGCAAGGTTTGAAGCGTCAACGCCTCCGGAAGCTGCGTTAAATGCCACGTCAGCCATACTGTTCTGTCCCGCAAACACGGCATTGAGGGTGCCAAGCACCGCTTCTTTCGCAAAAGCCGCACTGATAAAGGCCATGAAGGTACGCCATCCCAAACCGAAGAACTTCGTTACGGGCTCAATGAAGGTACCCACCTTGTACAGCAGGCTGTTTTCCACGTTGCCGGAGGGGCTGTAGGAGAAGGCCCAGAAGATCACGGACACCAGTGTTACGGTCTTCAGTGCCCTCTTAAACATATCGGAGCACTTGATCCAGGCTTCCTTGATGATGTATTTCCAGTGTGCTTTGTGATAAGGAGGAAGTTCCATGATCATCCCGGACCTGGATTCCTCGGGCACAAGCTTTCCGCCGAACACTTTGGAAACGATAAACATCAGCACGAAGATGTAGGCAATGATCCCGACACAAACCAAAGCCGTTCCCCACAGGGGGAAGAACATACCGGAGATCACGGGGATGATACTCCAGATGGAGGCACAGGGAACCGCCCAGACAACCATCATGGTCAGCATCTTCTGTCCCCAGTTGTCCAGTACCCTCGTTCCGCTGGCACCGCCGATGGTACAGCCCATTCCCATGAGGATCGGGGCAACCGCCTTACCCTGAAGTCCCAGCTTGGATAACGCCCCGTCAAACTGGTAAGCCGCTCTTGCCAGGAATCCGATCTCTTCCAGAAATCCGAATACGATGTTCACCCCGAAAACGAAGGCCGACATGGAAATACAGAAATACAGGGTGTTGGGGATCAGCAGGCTGAATACGGAAACCAGCCAGGGGTGCACATGAATACCGTTCAGGAACCCTGCGATGGGTGCTCCAAGGGCTTTGGGGAGCATGGCGGCCACACTCATAAAGGGCGACATGATCAGCATGGCGGCGAGAAATCCCACCAGTATGATACCGACTGTCACGACTTTCCCCAGGAAAGGCCTGAGCAGAAGCCGATCGAACCTGCTGAGACTGAACGTGTTTTCTCCCGGGTTCGTCACCCCGCTTAAGACGTTCTCGATCCAGGCGTATTTTGCGTTACCGCCCGAGGGTGTCCCCTCAGGTACCTCATCGGGAGCCGTGATCAGTCTGTGAGGCGTTTTCAGTTCCTTTTCTATCAGGGCTTTCAGCGCATCGTATCCTTTTCCGTCGGCTGCCGTAAAGGGGATCACGGGAATGCCCAGTTTTTCCGAAAGCAGTCTGTCATTGATCTTTTTTCCCTGTCCGGTGGCAACATCCATCATATTCAGGATCAGTATGGCCGGAACATCCATGGAGGCAAAATCGGCCAGCATATACATACTTCTTTCCAGCTGGGATGCATCCACCAGAACACATACAAGATCCGCCTCTCCGCTCTTGATAAAGTTTTCCGTAATGATCTCTTCGTCGGAATTACCGGACAGCCCGTAACTACCCGGGAGGTCTGTCAGGGTATACCGGGTATCTTTATAGACATAGGTACCGTCTTTCTTTTCCACCGTTTTCCCCGGCCAGTTGCCCACATGCTGCCTGGAACCGGTCAGCTGGTTGAACACCGTGGATTTTCCCGAATTGGGCTGCCCCAAAAGTGCGATACAGTTCATCTTTTCACCTCCGAAACCTCAATGTTTTCGCAATCCTTTCTGTTCAGTGCAAGCAGCGTCTCTCTCACATACAAAAGGACCGGCATTTTTCTGTCATTCTTCACTACCTGAAAAAGGGAATCCTCCGTAAGTCCGATGGATGTGATCCTGCTTAAGAACCGCCTGTCTCCTTCCAGGGAATTTACCCTTCCGTTGGAACCCGGTTTCATCTGACTGAGTTTCATCTTATTTCTCCTTTTTGTTTTGAATTTCGAAACGGAAGTTTATTACAGCTCCCGTTACCTGTCCCATCTCATACGTCCTTCTCGGTTAGTTTTCGCTAACCTGATGGCATGGTGATATGGGTTAGTCATCGCTAACTACGGATGATACCATATATGGGATCATAAATCAATCATGAGTTGGGAAAAAGATCTCAGATGACGATGGATCGGATACGTATCAATTCTCCTTTTGGAAAAATTCATATATTCTTCTGTTAAAATCCTTGGACTCACTGTAGGCTTCGTGTCCCAGTTCTTCGTAGATGTAATGGTCACAGCCCAGCTTTTCGATCATCTCTGCCGATGCCTGTTTTGATGCTATCTTATCCTGCCCTCCGCCAAGTACCAGAACCGGGCATTTGATCTCATTCAGTCTGTCGTAGGTATCAACTGTAAGAACTGCCTTGGCAAGCGCTATGAATCTGTCCTTATCCATAAACTTCTGGGTCTTTAAGGACAGCGGGATAAACAACTTATTCTTCCTGAGATAGCCTTCCGAGAATCCCCTGTAGGTATAATCCTCAGCTACCGCCCCAAGTCCCTTATTATTTGCCATATCTATCCACAGGTTGATACACTTTTCTACGGTGGGATTCGGTCTGCTGAGTGTAACTCCGAGAACCAGTTTCCTGACCAGTTCGGGATGATGTATGGCAAGATCCTGTGCTATGGCACCACCCTGAGAAGCCCCGAAAACACAGGCATTCTTTATACCGAGTTCATTCATCGCCTCTGCCGTATCCTCAGCCAGGTCATGTATGGTAACAGGATCTTTCAGGTTGTCCTTTCTGTCGAACATATAAACCCGATATTCCTTTGCAAACATCCTGTAGAACCAGGCAACCGGTTTGGAACCGCCTTCTATATTTGAAAGTCTGAGCCCCGGTATCATAACAAGCCTCTTATCGCCTTTACCGAAAGTTATATAGTGCACATTGCCAGTTCCGATCTTTAAATCATCTTCTTTTGCGTTATAAAACATGAACGTCCTCCCATCATAAATATCATGGACTCTGCCGGTCAATCCCTACGCTGTCCGATCCCACTTCGATGCCTATGTTACCGAGCATCATAACTCCGACATCATACATCATCCGGTAGGCGATGTCTTTCGACAGTTTGTAACTGTCATACATCATCATGACTGCCAGCCCATGGGTATAGATCACGATATCTCTGACAGCCATACCGATCGCTTCGGCGGAAATGTCGTATTGCTCCGTGAGCATCTTATAAGCTTCCTCGTTAAACTGAAAGTCAAAAATACTTTTTTCGCCAAGGATCTGTTCCCCCACTGTTTCTTTTGTATCATCGACATTTATGAACCTGAAAACATGCGGGTGATCGCATGCACCTGACAGATAATGCTTTCCCGAGATAAAGAATGCCTCGATCGCCTCCTTCCCCCTCATTTCATCTTCCAGCGATCCATAAAGTTTCTTTGCGGCGTATCCGAACAGTTCCCTTTTCAGTTCCGTCATGCTTCCGAACTGCCAGGAAACCGGCTGTGTGGAGCACCCGAGTCTCAGCGCAATGGACTTGATGGCCACAGTGCCTATCCCTGACTCATCCAACAGCTCATAGGCTGCCTGCAGTATCATTTCCCTGGTTATCTTTGTTTTTCTTCCCATGATCTGCTTGCTTTCCTATTGATACGGTCTGTAATCGAGAGGCTTTGTACATCCCCAGCCGCGTGCTATTTTTGTAAACATGGTCCTTGCAACAGTTCTCTGGATGATCCGAAGCAGGAATCGCATATGTGCCGGCAGGATCTCAAAGCCCGTAAACTCCCTGCATTTATCCGTCATAAATCCCGCATTCTCGGCGTATTCACGGCCCATTTCCGTATACGGTCCGGTTACTCTGTCCCTCATATCCCCCTCGAAAAATCTTATGCTGAAATTATCCCCTTTGACAAGTGTTCCCGCATATTCACAGCCAAGAAATGCAGTCAGTTTCTCCAGATACGCTTCTCCGCATCGAAGCTGTATGCCTTCCGCGAACCCGCTCTGAAGTATATACGCGATCTTTGTACCATCGTTTTTGGGTGAGAGTGTTTCCAAAAATTCCATAAGTAACCCGGGAATGCACTCAACGTAAAGCGGAAGCGCGATCAGGATATTGCTGTTGGTTTCATATGCTTTACGTATGTCGTCCCATTGCTTTTTATCCGATATTTCATACTGCTCATATGTAGTACCGTTTTCGACAAGCCCCCGGGTAAAACAGGCAAGGATCTTATCCGTATTACTGTACTGCTTAACCCTGGGACTCCCATTAATGATCAATACATGCATGATACCGCCTCCTTTATCCTGTCTGTTCCGAATACGCCCAGTGATCTGCTTTCAAAATTCAGTGCCGCTCTTTCGCTCCATCTTTGGAGATATTCTCTGTCGGGATCGCCCCGATAGATGATCCCTATATCCGTTCTTTGCTTGTATCGCGGCACATGTCGCATCTGATCGTTCACAAATTTCAGGTACATTGTTGCAATGGGAAGTATCCTGTCAAAAATATTCTTGCCTTTATGATCCAGAAATCCCAGCGCCGTATTCGAGATCACCCATAATTGATCCGCGTGTATGATCTTTTTCAAAATAATCTCATAATCATCCTTGATCGAACACACTCCGGGAGTCTTCATCCAGCAATGATTGCACCCGATACAATGACTGATGTTCATTTCGGCGGATTCCACCACCTCGGGTTCAAAACCGCTCTCAGCGGCCAGTTCCCTTATTTCTTCGGTGATCGATCTGTCCGAAGTTGTATTTACGATCAGTATCATCCTTTTTCTCTCCTTCCCTTTTCGTCAAAAGATAATATAAACGTGTTTATATAAACACGTTTATATTATAGCAGATCAAGCAATCCGTCAACTGTTTTATCATGATTCCTTTCCGGGCTTGAAATCCTGCAGGAAAGCTTCTGATCGCTTAACACTTTTTCGCTTATCTTCCTGTTGGACTTTATGGCACAGGAGCACAGGGACATGATCAGACATATGCAAAGGAGCAGGAGAAAAGACAGTTTTTTCATGTTATCCCTCGTATCTTTAACAGAAGTCATCGTTTCGCGCCTTCTCTCCTTTTCCACGGTCTTTCTTTCCCAATCCAGCCATTTTCTTTCCAGTACTTATAGTCGGTATATTCGGGATCCTGTTTACCAAGATCTTTCTGAAGCATCCTTACGGCATAAAACTTTGCTTTGACGATCAGACCTGTATGGGCCGGTTTATGATAATCGATGGATTTCATTTTTCCTGCAACACTGGTCAGCTTCTTTTGGAATGACGCTTTTTTCTTTTCGTCGATTTTGTTCCAGTCAATTTCTGACAAAAGCTTGAAAGTGACATCCTCGATTGAAGAAATGCCCCACCACGAAAGGCTGTCCTTTATATCCTTTGCTGTGGACTTCTCGCCCGCTCCGAGACATTGAGTGATTATTACGGCACGCTTTC
>JAEEGL013613996.1_pt1 | contig 24172 bp, 20 predicted proteins | sample 9134231 | NCBI WGS metagenome assembly JAEEGL01 (sample SAMN16246548, study PRJNA631951) | gut metagenome | biome: gut microbiome; feature: rumen; material: fiber-attached | host: Bos | place: Iran: Karaj | collected 2018-10
CAGCAGCGATGATACCGTGTGTGAAGTTGTTTGGAACGGCAGAAGAGATGTAGCCGATCACGGAGAGGAAGTTGGATGGTCCGAACTGGTAGTAACCGACATTCATGATGCCCAGGTATAGACCTCCGACCAGACCTCCGACGATAGCTGGGAGATAGGATCTCTTGTTTGGCAGGAAGATACCGAACCAGGTCGGTTCCGAGACGCCGCCCAGGAAGCAGGCAACGAAGGAAGTGATACCGAGCTGTTTCTTTTCGCCCTTGGCCTTGATCGCATAGCCCAGAGCAACACCCATAGCCAGGAAGTTGGTAAGGACCATAGCGATTGGCATGTATGCATATTCGACACCGTTGGCGAACAGCATGCCCATGCAGATGAAGAAGATCGGACGTCCGATACCGAAAGCGGTAAGGAACGGGATCAGAGCCGTAACGATCGCTGTCTCAACTGGACCGGCCGTCTGTCTCAGACCGATGATGAGATTGGCGATCGCTCCGCCGATGAGAGTGCCGATCGGACCTAAGACGCAGAACATCAGAGGCAGCATGATCAGGGTTGTGAGGAACGGGAAGAGGATGACCTTCATGGAAGAAGGAATGAATCTGTCGACCAGTTTTTCTACATGGTGCTGAACAAATATCGTCAGCATGATCGGGAGTACCGAGGAAGTATAGGTCGCCGATACTGCCGGAATGCCTAAGACTGTATAGGAGCCGCTGCCGATCGCTTCGATGAAGGCCGGATAGACAAGGATGCAGGCCAGGATCAGAGAGATATACCGGTTGGTCTTGAAGTGCCTTGCAGCCGGAACGGCAATGAGGACGGGCAGGAAGTAGATGATTGCCTGACCGACGTTGTAGAAGTTGGTATAGAGAGCAGAATCCTCTGCAACGAGTTTCAGGAAAGAAGGACCGATCAGCGCCGCGATGACGTTGAAGGTACCTACGAGCACAAACATCGGAACGAGCGGATTCATGCAGGCGGAGAAAGCGTTGACGATACCGTCAAGGACTCCTCTTACCGAAAGAGGCTGCTTATCGAGGTTCTCATCGATCTTGTCCGTCTCCTGCAGCCCCGTGTCTTCCAGAAGGGCTTTGTAGACGTTGTCGACATCCGTTCCGATGATGACCTGAAGTTCTCCGGACTTGTCCCAGTTGATCCCCAGAACGCCCTTGGCAGCCTTGAGCGCATCTTCATTCACTTTGGTCTTGTCGCGCAGGACAAAGCGCAGGCGGGTCATGCAGTGATAGAGATTCGTGACATTTTCCTTGCCGCCTACACCCTGTAAGACGGAGGAAGAGAGTTCCTGATACTTGTTCATATTTTTTCTCCTTGTTTTATTTTATTAGTTGTTCGGCTCTTCACCCTTTTCCAAGGCGTCGATCGCGTCTTTGAAGTTCGGCAGCCACTGCTTTTCAGCGACCAGCAGTTCGTTCAGAGCGCCTTTTGCCTTGTAGTAGGAATTGACCAGCGGATTTGCGACCAGGGCTTCCAGTGCTGCGTGGTAGGAACCGGTGACGGCCGCTTCGCAGGCGAGCTTCTCATATTCTTTTGCCGCATAGATCTTGGACATCATGTGACCCGGAAGTTTCGGGAAACAGATCGGATGGATACCGAAGCCGTTTACCAGGGACGTGGTCGTGCAGACACAGTGTGGATCGAATTCCTGGATGCAGCCCATGGAAGCGACATCCGGCGAGAAGATCTCGTTGGTGTTGTTCCAGATGGCGTTCATCAGAGTGACGCCCGCTTCTCCGTAACCCTTGCCGCCTCTGGTGTTGCAGGCCAGCTGATAGGCTCTCGGATCCAGCTTTTCATATAATTCAAACGTTCTCTTTTCGATAATCTTTACACATTCGGCGCGTGTTGCGTTTTCCGGAGCCTCGAGATCGTCGATGACATCTCCGACATGAGCCTGTACGTGAGATTTCATCTGAGCCCAGTGATTTCCGGAATAGTTCTGCAGATCGTTGAAGTTGGTATCGAAGTCGTAGTAGAACTCAAGATACGGTCCCATCGGAATGTAACCGATAAATCTCTCCAAAGCCGGTTCAACGAACTCTCTTCTCAGTGCAGGGATGTTTTCAGCGGACCATTCAAGCAGCTTCTCAAACGCTTCATCCGTCCTGTCTTCACCCTTTACAAAGACCTTGCACCAGATCAGGTGGTTCAAGCCGATGACTTCCACGAAGACATCGTTCGGATCTTCCTGACCGTAGATCGCCTGCATGGCTTTTCTGATGACGGTAGGTCCGTTGCACAGACAGCCGAACTTGACCTTGGAATATCTGTTTAATGCTTCACCGACCATGCCGGAAGGGTTTGCCAGGTTGATCAAATAAGCGTTCGGTTTTGCGACTCTTTCCATCGTGTGGGCGACTTCCAGCATCGGCGGGATCGTCTTGAAGCCCATGAGCATACCACCCGGAGCGGTCGTTTCCTGACCGATCAGACCGTACTTGAACGGGATCGTCTCATCCAGATATCTGCCATCAGACATGCCCGGACGAATCGTTGTCATGACGAAGTCGGCGTCCCTGACTGCAGATTCGTAATCGCTGTGGAAAGTGATGACGGTCTCCATGCCGGCTTCTCTGAACATCTTCTCTACATACTTTCCTGTGCAATTCAGTCTGTATTCGTCGATATCCATCAGACGCCATTCGGAGACTTTCATCGTATCTCTTCTTTCAATCAGCATCTCTGCGATGTCCGGTAAATAGGACGAACCGGAACCGATGCTCGCTAAGATCATTCTCTTATCGCTCATATTTTTCTCCTCCTGCAGATATCTGTCTGCTTTTTCTACATCTTCATTGTAGAGGGTGCAGTTGGCGGAAAAAAATATATACATTTTTCCTATTTGGCGGAAATTTTTCTGCCAACGAATTATAATGAAGTCATGAAAGAAGCCAACATCCAATATCTGATCGCTACCCTTTCCTCCAAGAACGAGTGGGTCTCTGCCCAGGCCCTGGCATCCTATCTCCACACGACCACGAGATCCGTCCGCAACTATGTAACAGAGGTGAACGAACGCTATTCTTCTCCGGTCATCCGGACTTCTCACAAGGGATATAAATGGGACGGCGCTTCCAAGGCGTCTTCCCCTTTTCTGAAACAGGAAGATTCTTTCGATTCCCCGGAGAAGAGAAGAAGGCACATCCTCAGGGAATTGTGTTTTCTCAACACGATCAACGAAGAAGGAAACTGTACGATACAGGGGCTGTGTGATAAGATGGCCGTCTCCGATCACACACTGATGGCCGATATCGAACCGCTCCGGGAGGAGCTCAGGGCTTCCCGTCTCCATCTCCGGATCCGCAAAGACGCTCTGTCCATAAACGGGAAGGAATCCGATATTCGTTCCTTCATCTTCGATCTCATCTCTTCCCGACACGAGACCCTGAACAGAGAGGTCCTTCAGAAAATCTATCCGGCCATCCCCGTCGGGGACTATGGCGCATATCTGCACAAGGTCCTGAATCGGCACGGACTTGACATCGACGCCTATCACAAAGATCCGCTGTTTCTGATGATCATCATTCAGGTCATGAGGACGGAAAACAGACACCCGGTCTCTCCGGACGAGGTACAGATCCCGGACATAGAAAAAAGAGATGAGTACGCCGCCGCCAACGAGATCCTCGACAGCATCTCTAAACAATATTCTCTCCCTTTTTCCTGGTGGGAGAGATATTATCTGACCGTTCTACTGATCGCCATGTGTCACCGCATCTCTTTCGAGAGCGTTTCGTTTCCTCAGGAGATCGTCGATACCGTCGAAAGAGTCCTTTTTCATTTGGAGAATCACGACCAGATCTCCTACCACGAAGACGGTTTTCCCCTTCGTGTCTATGATTATGTCGAACGTCTGAAAGACTCCTGTGCCTTTCATATCTCCGTCGTGAATCCGCTTCGTTCCTCCCTGCGGAATTACGCCCCGGTCCTGCACAACTATGCCGCCTGGATCATGATCGATCTCAAAGAAACGTTTCATCTTCAGCCTGATGCCGACCAGATCTCCTTCTTTGAAATGCTGCTGCTTTCCTACAGAAGAAAAAGAAAGACCCAGCATTTCCATATCTCCTGCACCCTTGTCCTTCCTTCCTGTTACGGGCTGGAAGAAACGCTCGCGGACAAGATACAGGACCACTTTCACCGTCTCATATCGATCGAACACGTCATCGATTCCTGTCGGGTCAGCGATCTGCCGGAAAGTGACCTGTATATCTCGCTGCTGCCAATCAAGGACCGTCCTCATTCCGTCGTCATCTCTCCTGCCCTTACTGCCGAGAACTATCGTGCGATCCAGAACGAGATCAGCCTGATCGAACAGGAAAAGAGATACAGAAGTTTTGAGATCTATCTGCGGAGCTACTCCAAGGAAGAATTCTTCGAAAGGAACCGTTCCTTTTCTTCCAAGGAAGAAGTGGTCGATCACACCTGCAGGAAGCTGCAGGAGGAACGCTGCGTCCGGGAGGGTTTTAAAGAAGATATCCTGAGGAGAGAAGAAACAGACAGCACCTCCTATCATCACATGATCGCCGTGCCCCACGCGATCACTCAGAACGTACAAAAGAACGCGATCTACGTGCTCATGAGTGACAGACCGATCCCTTGGGACAGCCACAGGGTCAACATGGTCGTGCTGGTAGCCATGGAACGGCAGCTGAACGACGATTTCGAACTCTTTCTGGACGTTCTCATCAGACTGTTTGAAAGCAGAAACAATATGAAGTTCCTTCTGGAAGCCACGGACCACAGATCTTTCCTGGAGAAACTGGAGAAGATCGGAAAAGGAGCGGCATAGTTGTCCTTGTCGGCTGATCGAATCATTTATAAAGAAAAAACACAGCCCGTCTTGAGGCTGTGTTTTGCATCTTAATACAGTTTTGCTCCTGCCGGGATATGCGGATCGACCATCAGAAGGTGGAGCTTTTCCTGTCCTTCTTCCGTGTGTATTGCGCTCAGCAACATACCACAGGAATCAATGCCCATCATCTTTCTCGGCGGGAGATTGACGATGGCGATGCAGGTCTTGCCGAGGAGCTCTTCCGGTTCATAGTATTCGTGGATGCCAGAGAGGATGATCCTTGGCTTATCTGTTCCGTCGTTCAGGGTGAACTTCAGGAGTTTCTTTGACTTCGGTACGGCTTCACAACTTAATACCTTAACGGCTCTGAAGTCGGATTTGGAGAAAGTCTCGAAATCGACATAGTCTTCAAACAGCGGTTCGATCTCGACTTTCGAGAAATCGATCTCCTCTTCGGTGTTTTCGACAGTCTTGACACTGACGGTGTTGCGTTCCCCTTCTCTTGGCTTCATCGTCGGGAACAGCAGGACCTCTCTGATCGAATCCGTTCCTGCCAGCAGCATCACGAATCGGTCGATGCCGATACCGATGCCGCCTGTCGGAGGCATGCCGTATTCCAAAGCTTCGACGTAATCCATATCCATCTCTGCCGCTTCCGCATCACCGAGTTCCTTGGCTTTGATCTGGTTTTCAAATCTCTCGTACTGATCGATCGGGTCGTTGAGTTCGGTGAAGGCGTTGGCGTATTCCGTGCCGTTGATGTAGAGTTCGAATCTCAGGGTGAAGCGTGGGTCTTTCGGATCCTTCTTGGCCAGCGGAGAGATCTCCAGCGGATGGCCGCAGACGAAGACCGGACCGGTCATCTCGTCTTCACACAGCGTTTCAAACAGCTTGTTGATGATGTGGCCGAGATCGTGCTCGTGATTCTCCAGTTCGACCTTGTATTCCTTGCATAACGCTTCCGCCTCATCCAGAGTCATGTTTCTGAGATCCTTGCCGGTCTTTTCGTTGACCGCGTCAGTCATATCGACCCTCTTAAACGGAGCTTTCAGGGAGATCGTATGATCGCCGGTGACGATCTCGGTCGTTCCCAGGACGGTCGTTGCGACTTCTTCCATCAGGTTTTCGCACAGTTTCATCATGCCTTCCAGATCGGAATAGGCGACGTAGGCTTCGATCGTGGTAAATTCCGGATTGTGCTTGAGATCCATGCCCTCATTCCGGAAAAGCCTGCCGATCTCATAGACCCCTTCCATGCCGCCAACGATCAGTCTCTTCAGATACAGTTCGGTCGCGATGCGCAGATAGAATTCTTTATTCAAAGCGTTGTGGTGCGTTGTGAACGGTCTGGCGTTGGCGCCGCCCAGGATCGGATTCAGTACCGGAGTCTCCACCTCGACCAGTCCCTGTCTGTCCAGGTTGTTCTGGATGGCACGGATGATGCGCGGTCTCAGGAAGGCGATCCTTCTGGATTCGTCATTCATGATCAGGTCGACGTATCTTCTTCTGTATCTTTCCTCTACGTCAGTCAGACCGTGGAATTTCTCCGGCAAAGGTCTGAGCGCCTTGGAAAGATGGGTGTATTCCTTCACATAGACGGAAAGCTCTCCTTTCGGGTTGTTGTCGTTGGGGTTGGTGCGGTATACGGTCCCTTTGACGCCGATGATGTCACCGATATCGGAACTCTTGACCAGTTCATAGGTCTCTTCCCCGACGTCCTGCTTGTTGATGACGAGCTGGATCTGTCCGTCCTTGTCCAGGATATGCATGAAACACATCTTGCCCATGCGCCTCTTCGACATGATCCTTCCGGCGATAGATACTTCGATGTTTCTGGCTTCCAGTTCTTCCTTGGTGTTCTCGCCGTAATTTTCCCGGATCGTGCGGGAATTTGCGTTTCGCTCATAGGCCTGTCCGAACGGATCGATGCCTTTGTTTCTGAGCTCTTCCATCTTCTGTCGTCTGACCAGTTCCTGATCGTTGAATTCTCTTTCCATATTTCCCTCCAGAATAAAATAAAACGCCCTGTCTAAGGACGTCATTGAACGCGGTACCACCTTAGTTCGTGCTTTCGCACGCACCTTCATTTCTCTTAACGCGAGTTACGATCCACTCCGAGTTTTTATTCAGGCACCGGTGTTCTGTTCCCCTTCCACCGCCGGGAACTCGCTGGCAGATCCTTCTTGCCTTACTCGTCTCTTCAACGTGACAAGGTTATTTTAACTTATAAAGTCAGGAAATTAAAGATATTGTTTTAAAAAATAAAACCGGATCTCTCCGGTGTTTACAGCAGTTTCAGCAGGTCTTCGGGTTTTTCCAGGAAAAATTCCGCTCCGGCATCGGTCAGGCTCTTTCTGTCGCGGAAGCCCCAGAGGCAACCTGCCGTCTTCATTCCGGCGTTTCTTCCTGTCTGAATATCCACGTCGCTGTCGCCGACATAGAGGACCTCTTCGGCTTTGAACCCCATCTGTTCGGCGATCTGTTTTGCGGATGTCGGGTCCGGCTTCATCGGAACCCCCTCCCTTCCGCCATAGACGGCGGCGAAACGGATGTCGGGATAGTTCCTTTCGATCAGCGCTTTAGTGAAGCGGTCGGATTTGTTGGAATTGATCGCAAGTCTGATCCCTCTTTTCTGCAGTTCCTTCAGAAGGTCGGTCATTCCCGGATAGACGTCGCTTTTCAGATAGTTTTCCGTATATGCCTTCTGATAGCTGCGTCCGATCTCCGCGAGCTTTTCTTCATCGAGTTTTTCCGGTACTACGGCTTCCACAAGTTTCCGGAATCCTCTTCCGACGCCCATGCGTACCTCATCCAATGTTTTTGTCGGATATCCGTATTCCTTCAGGGTCTGATTGATGGAAATATACAGTTCATTCAGGGTGTTGATCGTCGTACCGTCCAGATCGAAGATGATCCCTTTAATCACGCACGCTTCTCCACTACGTTGTCTTCGTCCTTGTAGATGGAGTTTGCCGGGACCTGTCCCCTGACTCTGGCGAGCGGGTAAATGTTTGAGTTCCTGCCGACAACGGTGCCTGGGTTCAGCACGGAGTTGCATCCGACTTCCACGAAGTCGCCGACGATCGCTCCGAATTTTCTCAGATTCGTTTCCTGTTTCTCTTCTCCGCTTCTGACAACGACGTTGCTGCCGTCGGATTTCAGGTTGGAAACGATGGATCCGGCACCCATATGGGAGTGATAGCCCATGATCGAGTCGCCGACGTAGTTGAAATGCGGGACCTGCGTGTTATCGAAGATGATGACGTTCTTCGCTTCGCAGGAATTGCCCAAAACGCAGTTTTCACCGATGATGACGTTCTCCCGGACAAAGGCGCAATGTCTGATCTCGGTGTTCGGTCCGATGATGGCCGGTCCGATCAGGCAGGCGTTCGGTGCAACGGTTGCGGTCTTGTGGATGAAGACGCGGTCCTTTACTTCGATATATTCATCTCTGTTCAGTTTTTTCTGGAGTTCCAGGATCATGTGTTTGATCTCAGGAAGAGCCTCCCAGGGATATTCATATTTTTCCAGATATTCGCCGCAGATGCTGTGAGAAAGATCTAAAAGATTCTTGGTTGTATACATGGTTTTTACCTCGTTTCCTATTATACGATTTTGTAACGCCATTTCTGATCTTTTTTGTAGTAGATGATCTCGCTCAGTTCATCGCTTTCCATGACCTTGAGGATCCTTTTCAGATCCAGAGAGAGCTTGTGTTTGTCAAGATCTTCCCTTTTGATCCAGAAAACTTCCCCTTCTTCGGAGGATTTCAGCTTTCCTTTGAACTGATTCGTCTTGTAGTACAGCATCAGATAGCGGTCTTCCTCTTCCGTCTTGAATTCTTCGATCCCGCACAGGATCGGCTTGCGGATGGTGAGTCCGGTCTCTTCTTTCACTTCCCGGATCACGGAATCGTGGAAGTTTTCGTCCTTTTCCACGTGTCCGCCCGGAAAGGTCAGTCCGGGCCAATCTTTCTTTTTCCGGTCCACCACCAGGATCCTGTCACCGTCATAGACCAGACAAATATTCGTCAGAATGCATTTTTCCACTTTTTTCATATTATTTATTATATAGAAATAAAGGGATCGTTGAAAATATGTTACGGGAATCGGTGTTTTCTTTTTCTCTTTTTCCACATCCACAATTTAAGGTTTTCCACACGATGTGGAAAAGTGGAAAAGTTCGAAATAACCTTTAAAATAAGGGTATTTTAACAACTGCGCTTGTGGTTTCCTCTGTGGAAACGGTTCGTTTTTCCACACCTTTCGGAAGTTGAAAGAATTGTGGAAAATCATTCCACATCTTTTCCACAAAAATCAAATTGTGGAAAAATGTGGAAAACTATAAAAAACATCTGTTTTTCCGCATAGAACCGCCGTTTTGCTTTGTGGATTGTGGAAAACTCCGGATTTTTTCATTATAAATTGTGGAAAAATGGTGTTATCATAATTTCACAGTCTATTAAGGGATAGATATGACGACAATTGATTTTTACCTGAATGACAAGTGGTCCCAGACCCTTAAGAATATAGCAGCATCAGGACAGATCGAAGAAAGCGTATTACCGTACTTTGAGTCAAAGTTGGTTTCATTGGATGGTGATGTCGCTTTGGTGACTGTTCCTACTTTTATCAACTATACTCTTATGTCACAGAAATCCGATCTGATTAAAGGCTGTCTGGCCGAGGTTTTCGGCAGGGAACTGGAACTGAAGATCATGGAACAGGAAGACTACGAGAAACGCAACATTCCGAAATCCGTTCCCGTTTTGAATGATTTTATCACCCGCAGCATCGATTCCAATCAGACTTTTGCGAATTTTGTGGTCGGCAGATCCAATGCCCAAGCTCATCTGGCCTCTCTGACCTGTGCCTCCAATCTGGCGATCGTTTATAATCCTCTATTTATATACGGAAATTCCGGCCTGGGCAAGACGCATCTTTTGAATGCGATCGGAAACCAGGTCAAGACGCTCTATCCGCAGAAGAAGGTCGGTTTCATCAGCGGGATCGAATTTGTGGAAGGCGTCTATAAAGCGAGTCAGGAGAACCGTTTCGACGAATTCAAAAAGACTTTTGAGGATCTGGATGTCCTTCTGGTTGACGATGTGCAGTTTATTGCCGGTAAACCAAAGACCCACGAACTGTTTTTCAGTGTCTTCAACGAGCTTGTGAACAACAGAAAGCAGATCTGTCTTACATCCGACCGGACGCCGGCAGAGATGAGAGGTCTGGAAGAGAGGATCATCTCCCGCTTCAATCAGGGTCTTACCGTCAATATCGAAGCTCCGGAATACGAAACATCCATTAATATATTAAAGATGAAGATCGCAAACAGTTCCGGTCCGAGCCAGCTCTCGGTAGATGAAGACGTGCTGAACTACCTCGCCACTAACTTCTCTCAGGATGTCCGGAGTCTGGAAGGTGCCGTCAACAGACTGTTATTCTATTCCATCAATTTCCCGATCGATGACGATCATGACCATATTTCCCTGAAACTGGCTGTCGAAGCATTTAAGGACCAGATCAAGGAAAGCAGAAACGAACTCAGCATTTCAACGGTACGCAAGGCGGTATGTGATTACTACAACCTCACTAAGCAACAGATCACATCCGCCAACCGTACCAAGAGTATCTCCAACGCCAGACAGATCGCGATGTACTTGTGCCGCAAACTTCTGGATGCAACCTACGACGACATCGGCAGGGAGTTCGGCGGAAGGGATCATTCCACGGTCATGAGTTCCTGCGAAGCAGTAGAACGCAAGATCAAGACAGATCCTCTCTATCTGAAGGCGATCAACGAGATCGAAGCACGCATTCATTAACAGAGGAACCAACTATATTTCCAACATTGAATAATGTTAAAATAAGATTGTAAATAAAGGTTTTTGAGAGTTTTCCACAATTCTGCACAAACTAATAATATTAACTCTCAAGAAGATACATATCAAAGGAGGCCGCCATGAACTTCAAGATTTCCAAGAGAGAATTCCTCGATGCCTTATCCATATCATCCAGAGCGATATCATCCGCTACACCTCTGCCGTCACTTTCCGGTATCAAGATCAGTACGACAGATGATGCACTGACTCTTGTTTCATCCGATTCCAACATCTCCATCCGGATCCGGATCACCAGTAACGACTACAATACTCTGATCATTAAGGAAGCAGGGGAGATTGTTATCGATTCCCGCTATATTCTGGAGATCGTCAGAAAGATTGACAGTGAATTCATCACATTCGAAATCATCGACGGTACCCTGGTAAAGATCTCCGGCGGCAATTCCGAATTCAAGATCAATGCCATGGATGCGAACGAGTATCCGATGATCAACTTTGATCTCGCGAACGCACAGCCGTTCAAATTGGAGACCTCCCTGCTGAAACAGATCGTCGACGAGACGGCATTTGCCTGTTCGGACAAAGAGACCAGACCGGTGCTGACCGGCGTCAATCTGAAGGCTGCCGACCGCAAGATCCACGCCAACGCGACCGATTCCTACCGTCTTGCCTCCAAGACCGTCGACATCGATACGGATCTCAATTTCAACGTCACCGTTCCGGCAAAATATCTCAACGAGGTCTGCCACTCCATTGCCAATCAGGAAGAAGTGACGATCTCCATCGATCCGCAGAAGATCAGTTTCAGCTTCGGCGATATCGTCATCAACACCAGACTTCTGGATGATGAATTCCCTGACACCGCCAGACTGATCCCGACTTCCTACCAACAGAGACTGAAAGTCTCCGCCAGAGAGATGATCAACGCGATCGACCGTACCCTGTTCATCAAGTCCGACGGTAAGAATACGATCAAGATGAACATCAACAGCGACCGCATCGAACTGACATCCACCAATCAGTCGGTGATCTCTTCCTTTGAAGAGATCAAGGTGATCGACTACGAAGGCAACCCTTTGGAGATCTCCTGTTCCGGCAAATATCTCCAGGATGCGATCAAGGCTTTCGATGCCGACGAGATTACGATCGACTTCTCCGGCGAACTGCGTCCGATGGTCGTAAAGAAGGAGAACGACGACTCTCTGATCCAGTTGATCTCACCGGTCAGAACGTACCGTTAAAACCGGAAAATCGAAAATAACGCAAAAAAGACCCGTTTTCAGACGGGTTTTAATTTTGATTAGGTCTATCACGCGTTTTTATGAATCCTCTCCAGATGGAAAAATACGGCGAAAAATGTTATAATTGGCTTGTATATGAGCGGAAACAAGAAGGTTGAGATCAAAGACGAATATATCACCTTGAGTCAGTTCCTAAAGATCGTGGATTTAGTTCAATCCGGTGGCGAAGCTAAATCCTTTCTTTTGTCTCATGAGATCCTGGTGAATGCAGAAACAGAGGATCGCAGGGGCAGAAAGCTGCGGACAGGGGATCGCGTCACGGTCGACGGACAGGAATACGAAATATGCTGATAAGATCCGTCAGACTCAATGACTACCGGAACTACGTCCGGGGCGTTTTTACGTTCGATCCGCATCTCAACATCATTGTCGGAAAGAACGGAACCGGAAAGACGAATCTTCTGGAAAGCATCGTCGTCGTATCCAACACAAAATCCTACCGCACCAATGATGACCGGGACCTGATCCGCAAGGGCAGGGAGTTTGCCCGGATCGAACTGAATTCCGATGAGAATGAGTTCCGCGTCGTCATCAACAAAAAAGGGAAATCCCTGTTTATCGATGGAACTCTCATCCGCAAGACTTCCGACTTCATCGGCAGGATCAACGCCGTCCTGTTCAAACCGAGCGATCTAGAACTGTTTACCCAGTCTCCCGGAGAGAGAAGGAAACTTCTGGACATCGAGATCAGCAAGGTCTCCCGTCGCTACATCGACGCCCTGCTGAAATACAACCGTCTTCTGAAGGATAAGAACAAGCTTCTGAAGGAGAACGAACCGGACAAGGTACTGATGAGTGTTATTAACGAATCCATGGTCCCGCTGATCAAAACGATCATTGAAGAAAGGGAAGGATTCTTCGAAGTCATCAACGAATACATCTCCCCGATGTACGCCATGATCTCCGGAAAGGAAGTAAAGATCGAGATCCGCTACCATCGCTGCAGCGCGATCGACGAAGTGGAGAAAAAGATCGAACAGACCCGGGAAAAGGATCTCTACTATCACTATGCCACATACGGAACGCATCACGAAGACTACGATTTCCTGATGGATGGCTACGACTTGAACTCCATCGCATCCCAGGGACAGAAGAGGATGGTCCTCATCGCCTTCAAGTTCGCCCTGATCAAATATATCCAGAAACAGACGGGACAGACTCCGGTCGTCCTGCTGGATGATATCCTGTCGGAACTGGACAAGGACAACCAGGAACGTCTCCTGAACGTCCTTCCGCTGAAGACCCAGGTCATCATCACCAACACCGACATCAACAATCTGAACATTGATAAAACATACAAACTGATCACATTAAAGGAGGAAGAAGATGTCTAATACCAGCATAAAGCACGACAACTACACTTCTGAAGACATACAGGTACTGGAAGGTCTGGAAGCGGTCAGAAAAAGACCGGGAATGTATATCGGTACCACATCTTCCGCCGGACTGCATCACCTGGTCTGGGAGATCATCGACAACTCCGTGGACGAAGCTTTGGCCGGCTATGCGACAAAGATCGAGATCAGCGTCGACGGTCAGGATGTCGTAACGGTCAAGGATAACGGCCGAGGCATGCCTACGGAGATCCATCCGAAGACCGGCGTTTCCACTGTCGAGACGATCTTTACTGTGCTCCATGCCGGCGGCAAGTTCGGCGGCGGAGCCTACAAGGTATCCGGCGGTCTGCACGGCGTCGGCGCTTCCGTCGTCAACGCCTTGTCCGAATGGCTGGAAGTCTTCATTCATAAAGATGGTAAGGAATACTACATCCGTTTCAAGGACGGCGGAAAAGTGGATCAGCCGTTAAGAGAGATCGGCACCTGCGATCCGGGCGATACCGGATCCATCGTCCGTTTCAAGGCCGACGGCGAGATCTTCAAGGAAGGGACCGTCTACGACTATCGGACTCTGTTCGACCGCATCCGTCAGATGGCTTTCCTGAACAAAGGCATCGAACTGGTCTTCAACTGGAACAAGGACGACGAACTCAAAGGTACCCATTCCTTCTGTTACGAAGGAGGCATCAAGGAATATGTGCAGTTCCTGGATGAATCCGAAACAAAACTCTTTGACGATATCCTCTACTGCGATGGAGCGGACGACGAGACATCCATCGCCGTGGAAGTTTCTTTACAGTACAACACTTCCTATTCCGAGAAGGTTTATTCCTTCTGCAACAACATCTTCACTCCGGACGGAGGCATGCATATCGACGGATTCCGCGATACGCTCAGAAGGGTGATCAACGCCTACGCCAAAGACAACAACTATCTGAAGAAGGACGACGCGAACCTGACGACCGACGACCTGAAGGAAGGTCTGACGGCCATCATCTCCGTCAAACATCCGGATCCGCAGTATGAAGGACAGACCAAAGGCAAGCTCGGCAACGCCGAAGTCAAGCCGGTCGTAAACAAGATCTTCGGAGATTTCCTGAAACGCTATCTTCTGGAGAATCCGGATGTCGCCAAAATCATCATCGAAAAGGCGAAATCCGCTTCCGAAGCCAGACTGGCCGCCCAGAAAGCCAGGGAGACCGTCCGCAGAAAAGACGACTTCGGTTCCGGAAACCTTCCGACCAAATTGAAGGACTGCGCCTCGAGAGACGCCTCCATCTGCGAGATCTACATCGTCGAGGGTAATTCCGCCGGCGGTTCCGCCCAGCAGGGCAGAGATTCCAACTTCCAGGCCGTCCTCCCGTTGAGAGGAAAGATCCTCAACGTGGAAAAAGCCAGGATCCATAAGGTATTCGACAACGCCGAGATCCGGATGATGATCCAGGCCTTCGGCTGCGGCTACGGCGATGAGATCGACATCTCCAAACTCCGTTACCACAAGATCGTCATCATGACCGATGCGGATGTCGACGGCCAGCACATTTCCACACTGATGCTGACGTTCCTGTATCGCTTCTTCCGTCCGCTGATCGAAGGAGGATATGTCTACATCGCCATGCCTCCTCTCTATAAACTGTTCAAGGGACAGAAGACGCTGCGTTACTGCTACTCCGACGAGGAGCTTGAACTCGCCAAGAGAGATTTCGGCGACGAGAAATACGACGTCCAGAGATACAAAGGTCTCGGTGAAATGGATCCGAGCCAGTTGTGGGAGACCACACTGGATCCGGAACGCCGCACCCTGAAGAGAGTATCCATCACGGACGCGATCGATGCCGACCAGGTCTTCTCGATGCTGATGGGAGACGAAGTCGAACCGCGCAAGAACTTCATCGTTGAGAATGCCCACTTCGTCAAGAACCTGGATATTTAAGGAGGAGAGACATGGAAGAATTAGATAACCGCTTTTTCAATCACGGAAACATGAAGGAAGTCAATATCTCCTCGGAAATGAGGGAAGACTTCCTGAGTTATTCAATGTCTGTCATCATCGACCGTGCTCTTCCGGATGTGCGCGACGGCATGAAGCCGGTCCACCGCAGAGTCCTGTGGGCAATGTACGACGCCGGATTCCTTCCGGACAAACCGCACGTCAAATCCGCCAACATCGTCGGTGAAGTCATGGGTAAATACCACCCACACGGCGATACCGCCATCTATGATACGATGGTCCGTATGGCCCAGCCGTTCTCCTACCGCTATCCTCTGGTAGACGGACACGGAAACTTCGGTTCCCTGGACGGAGACGGTGCAGCCGCCATGCGATATACCGAAGCCAGGATGTCAAAAATTTCCCTGGAATTATTACAAGACATCAAGAAGGAAACGATCGACTGGAGAGACAACTACGACGCCAGACACAGGGAGCCGGTGGCACTGCCGAGCCGCTTCCCGAACCTTCTGGTCAACGGATCGATGGGTATTGCGGTCGGTATGGCAACAAACATGCCGACGCACAACCTTGGAGAAGCGATCGACGGCATCATCGCAGTCATCAATAATCCGGACATCTCCGTCGTCGAACTGATGGACAAGATCCCCGGACCGGACTTCCCGACCGGTGGATACATCGTCGGACGTTCCGGCATCCGTCAGGCCTATGAGACCGGACGCGGATCCATCGTCATGCGTTCCAAAGTCGACATCGAAGACATGCCTCAGGGCAAGCATAAGATCATCATCAGAGAGATCCCGTACCTCGTCAACAAGCTGGCGATGTTTGAGAAGATCCACCAGCTCGCCAAGGAGAAAGTCATCGACGGCATCTCTGAACTGAAAGACCTGTCCAACGACCGCAACGGCATCCGCATCGAGATCGAACTCAAGAAGGACGTCCAGCCGGAAGTGGTCCTGAACCAGCTGTACAAACTCACGCCGGTCCAGTCCTCCTTCGGCATCAACAACAATGTCCTGGTCGACAACCGGCCGATGCTGCTGCCGCTGAAGGATATCATCAAGTACTACATCGATCATCAGATCTCCGTCATCCGCAGAAGGACCCAGTATGACCTCAATGAAGATGAAAAGAGGGCCCATATCCTGGAAGGTCTGAAGATCGCTCTGGACAACATCGACCGCGTAGTCGAGATCATCCGCAATTCCCGCGACGACGACGAAGCTCTGCAGAACCTGAACCTGGAATTTGGGATCGACGACATCCAGGGCAAGGCGATCCTGGACATGCAGCTGAGAAGACTCACCGGTCTGTCCCGCGACAAGATCGTCAACGAACTCAACGAGCTTTACGAAGAGATCGCTGATCTCAAGGACATCCTCGCCAACCATTCCCGTGTCATCCAGATCATCAAGGATGAGCTCACGGCAATCAAGGATAAGTACGGCGACAAGAGACGCACCCAGATCATTGAAGGGGAGATCGACATGGAAGACGAGGACCTGATCCCGGTCGAAGATGTCATCATCTCCTTAAGCAACAACGGATACATCAAGCGTCTGCCGATCGACACCTATCGTCTGCAGAACCGCGGCGGCAGGGGAGTCAAGGGCATGAGTCTCAATGAAGACGACGTCGTCGATCAGAACATCACGATGTCGACGCACGACTTCCTGCTGATCTTCACCAACAAGGGAAAAGTCTACCGGATCAAGGGATTCAACGTTCCGGAAGCTTCCCGCAACGCCAAGGGCATCCCTGTCATCAACATCATCAACATCGATAAGGACGAGAGGGTGAAGGCGCTGGTTCCGATCAACCGTGAATGGGAGGTCAAGGGGTACCTGTTCTTTGTAACGAAGAACGGTTTGTGCAAGAGAGTCCCGGCCAGCGAGTTCGAATCCATCCGCCAGAACGGAAAGATCGCCATCTCTCTGAAGGAAGACGACGAACTGGTGGCTGTCAGACCGACGCTCGGCGATTCCCAGATCATCATTGGTGCCGCAAACGGAAAGGCTGTAAGGTTCGACGAACGTGGTGTCAGGGCGATGGGACGCAACGCTTCCGGTGTCAGAGGCATGAATGTGGACGGTTCCGAAGTCATCGGCATGTGTACCGATGCGGAAGGATCCAAGATCCTGGTCGTATCCAAGAAGGGTTACGGCAAGCAGACTCCGGTCGAAGAATACCGGCTCACTTCAAGAGGCGCGAAGGGCGTCAAGACCATCAACATCAACGAAAAGAACGGTGAACTGGTGGCTTTGAAGGCCGTCAACGGCGACGAAGACTGCCTGATCATGACCAATGACGGCATCATCATCCGTATCCATCTGGAGAAAGTTTCGACGATGGGCAGGGCGACGCAGGGTGTCCGCCTGATCAAACCGCAGGAGGGGACCTTCGTATCTGCCGTCAGCATGATGGCTCACAGCGAAGAGAACTCCGAAGAGAACGAAGAGGAAAAGAGCGAAGAATGATCGCTCTTTTCTTTGACCTATAAGATTTCCTAAGAAATATATTTGATTTTTAAAAATCTTTTATATGATTTGTGTTATGATTTCTATGTAAAAGATAAGGAATAGTAACTCGGATCGAGCCGATAGAGAGGCAGGGGTTGGTGGAACCTGCCGGCAGAGTCCCTGTGAATCCGCCTTATTCAATGTCCCAATCAGACACGTAGTCCTGCGTTAAAGGAGAGAGAGACAAACAAAGGTGGTACCGCGCCGCAAGCGCCCTTGATTATCACCTTTTTATTTTCAGGAGGAAAAGAAATGATCGATATCAAGTTAATCAGAGAAAATCCGGAGCTGGTAAAGGAAAACATCAGAAAGAAGTTCCAGGACGAAAAGCTCGTTCTGGTCGATGAAGTGAAGGCCTTGGACGAGGAATACCGTGCTCTGCGTACAAAGGCGGATGAGCTCCGCAGCAAGCGCAACACTGCTTCCAAGCAGATCGGTGCCCTGATGTCCCAAGGAAAGAAGGAAGAAGCAGAACAGGTCAAAGCCGACGTGAAAAAAATCGGTGACGAGATCGCCGCCTGTGAACTGAAGGAACCGGAACTGGAAGAAGAGATCCGCAAGAGGATGCTGGTGATCCCGAACATCATCGATGCGTCCGTTCCGATCGGCAAGGACGATTCCGAAAACGTAGAGATCGAACAGTTCGGCACCAAGAGAACGTTTGACTACGAGATCCCTTACCACACAGAAATCATGGAAAGCTTCTCCGGCATCGATCTGGATTCCGCCAGAAAGACGTCCGGCAACGGATTCTACTACCTGACCGGCGATATCGCCAGACTGCATTCCGCGATCCTGGCTTACGCGAGAGACTACATGATCGACAAGGGATTCATCTACTGCGTTCCTCCGTTCATGATCCGCTCGGAAGTCGTCACCGGTGTCATGTCGTTCAAGGAGATGGAAAACATGATGTACAAGATCGAAGGGGAAGACCTCTATCTGATCGGTACGTCTGAACACTCCATGATCGGCCGCTTCATCGATACGATCAACGACGAAGCCAAGCTTCCGCTGACGCTGACCTCCTATTCACCTTGTTTCCGTAAGGAAGTCGGAGCTCACGGCATCGAAGAGAGAGGTGTATACCGCATCCATCAGTTCGAGAAGCAGGAAATGATCGTCATCTGCAAGCCGGAAGATTCCATGACCTGGTACAACAAGATGTGGAAACTGTCGGTCGACCTCTTCCTGTCCCTGAATATCCCTGTAAGAACGCTGGAGTGCTGCTCCGGTGACCTGGCAGACCTGAAGGTCAAGTCCTGCGACGTCGAGGCGTGGTCTCCTCGTCAGCAGAAGTACTTCGAGGTCTGTTCGTGCTCGAACCTGGGCGATGCGCAGTCCAGAAGATTGAAGATCAGAGTCAAAGGGGAGAACGGCAACTATCTGCCACACACCCTGAACAACACCGTTGTCGCACCTCCGAGAATGCTGATCGCGTTCCTGGAAAACAACTACAACGAAGACGGATCCGTCGACATTCCGGAAGTTCTGCAACCGTATATGGGCGGACAGAAGAAGATCGTCAAAAAGTAAACAGCCAACCAGAAAAAAAGAATGTTTCACGTGAAACATTCTTTTTATTTGTGTTTGTGTTGCACTTTAACGGCTCATCACGTAGCCATAGGCTCTTACAGCGTTTCTGACGCACTCATCACAAGGACAGAGCGGCTTCCCGTCCATCAAAGTCTTCAGATCCTTGCAGGTCAGTGCTCCGCAGAGGGATTCAAACCGTTCGGATATCTCTTTTGCGAGATGGAGAGTTCCTTTTCCTCCTGTTTTGACTCCGGCCGTCATGACTGCTCCGATCAAGGAACCACATGTTGCTTTCATGTTTCCCATTCCGGCACAGAAACCGGCTGAAAGTTGTTTTGCGAGCTCTTCATCCAGCCCGCTTTCCTTTTTCAATGCGACCGCGACCGCCTGGGCACAGTTCAGTCCCCCGCGCATCTTCAGGTCTGCTGCAAATTCCGCCGTTTTTTCAATATCCATAACGTTACCTCGCGCGCTTTCATTATACCCCTTCTTTCGTGCAAGAGTGGAACGGGGTTGCTATAATAGGGGTATGTTATTAAGCATATTGCTGGTGGCCTTCAGTGTGCTCATCCTGCAGAAGGTCGTGAACCGTTCGCAGAGACGTCAGGCTCGAAGACAAAGCCGAAAGATCAAAAACAAAGGAAAAGATACAGAATGAACGCGGTGCTTTTTGACTTCAACGGCACCCTTTTCTTTGATTCGGATATCAATTACATCGCCTGGAAGCAGACGATCAACGAGCTGACAGATGGAAAGGTTGATTTCGATCGTGTTTATCCGGAATACAAGAGCGTCCGAAACGAGATCTTTATTGAAAAAGTCTTTGAAATGATGGGATATCCCATCGAACGCGAGAGGATCCTGTATTGGGCGAAGAGGAAAGAGACCAGATACTACCACAGTTATTGCCGCGAACACGACAGAAACAAGCTGGCACCGGGCGCAGAAAAACTCCTGGATCATCTGAAAGCGAAAAACGTTCCTTTTAATCTATGTACTGCCTCCTTGAAGGAAAACGTCGACTTCTACTTTTCCTATATCGGTCTGGGAAAGTGGTTCGACATCAACAAGGTCGCCTATGATGACGGGACCTTTGCAGACAAGGTGGAGATGTATAAGGCGGCAGCCGATCGGATCGGATCACACATTGACGAATGTCTGGTGTTTGAAGATTCCGCCGTTTCGATCCGTCAAGCCGTAAAAGCCGGATGCAGCAGCATCGTAGCGATCCGAAAGGAAGATACGCCGCAGATTCCTCAGGTCCGTCAGGTCATCAATGATTTTACCGAATTCGATTACAGTCTGATCGATGATGTTTCACGTGAAACAATTTGAAGGACAGGAATAAATAAGTTAAAATAACAGTGGTACAACATTCATGTTACTAACTTGGTCAGGTGCGGAAGCAAGCAGCCATACGAACCTCTGTCTGTGTGTACCATTTTTAATTAAAGGAGAACCGATATGGTGATGCTGGGAATTATTGTGGTGTTCGCATTGATGGGTGCGGGGATCGGCGTGGCGTTAAGCAGAAACGGCATCACGCCGTATGGCATCGGTCAGCAATACGGAAGACACTACGCAAAAGATCAGGGGCTTGAAGAGGAAAAACCGATAGAGAGCTGGAAAGACCAGTAAATGGAAGACAGATTCATGAAAGCGGCTTACCGGGAAGCGGAAAAGGCCTTTGAAGAGGATGAGGTCCCGGTCGGCTGCGTGATCGTAAAAGACGGAAAGATCATCGCCAGAGCGCACAACCGGAAAGAGAAGAAGAACTCAGCAATCTTTCATGCGGAGATTGAGTGCATCAATAAAGCGACCCGCAAACTGGACAACTGGAACCTCAAGGGTTGCGAGATGTATGTGACTCTGGAGCCTTGCCTGATGTGCACCGGAGCGGCAGTCAATTCCCGGATCGACCGCATCACCTTCGGATGTCGCGACCCCAAGGGAGGAGCGCTGGTTTCGAATGTAGAATTCCGGAAGATCAGCGGACTGAACCACTATCCTGAGATCGAAGAAGGGGTCCTGGCGGAAGAGTGCTCGCAGATCCTGAAAGAATTCTTCCGAAAGAAGCGCTAGTTATTTCCTCGGCAATTCTAAAAACCGATAAATACTGATATTTTAAAAGATATGTGGGAAAGAAGTCTCACATATTTTTATAATGGAAAAAGAAAAGAGAAACCAATGAGGTATAATAGATATATGGCGTATCAGGTATTATACAGGACATACCGGCCTGCGAAATTCTCGGAAGTAGTCGGGCAGGAATACATCATCAAGACACTGGTCAACGCGATCAGAAACAAAAAGATCGCTCATGCGTATCTTTTTGCGGGACCGCGCGGTACCGGCAAGACGACGATCGCCAAGCTCTTCGCGAAAGCGATCAACTGCGATCACTTCCAGGGAGAATCCTGCGACAACTGTCCGAACTGCCGGGCATATCTGGAAGGAAACCATCCGGACATCATTGAACTGGATGCTGCCAGCAACAACGGCGTTGAGAACGTCCGCGAGATCATTGAACAGGTCCCGTACGCCCCGCTGCTGGGGAAATACAAGGTATACATCATCGACGAAGTACATATGCTTTCGGCTTCCGCTTTCAACGCGCTGCTCAAGACGCTGGAAGAACCGCCGGCACACGTGATCTTCATCCTCGCGACGACCGATCCACAGAAAGTCATCCCAACCGTTCTGTCCAGGTGCCAGCGATACAACTTCTCCAAGATCAGTACATACGAGATCAGGAAAAGGACCTGCGAGATCCTGAAAGCCGAAAACATTCCTTATGAAGAAAAGGCCGTCGAAGAGATCGCCAGAATGGCGGAAGGCGGAATGCGCGATGCCCTGTCGATCCTGGAACAGTGTCTGGCCTACTCCCCGGATTCCCTGAAACTGGAAGACGTGGAACAGATCTTCGGCCTGACCTCCGTCCCGGAAGAAGTGGAACTCTTCCTGCAGATCCACAGAAACCGGGTCAGTGAGGTGATCCGCAGACTGCGGGAAATGTACGGCGGCGGGATAGATACCAAGAGACTGGCGATCGACCTGTTGGAGATCGTAAAGGACACGCTCATCTATTCCGATCAGGGCAGAGAAGACCTGCTGACCAGGATCAACGCGATCGAAGCGCAGGAGATCCTTTCGGAAGTCGGGATCAGACAGCTGCTGGCGGATGTGGATGATCTGGAAGACCTCCTTGGCAGAGAAAGACAGAACCAGAACTTCCTGGTCTACCTGGAGCTTTGCCTGATCAAGATGTCCGCAAACAAGGGTCCGGAGACCTTTGTGAAGGAAACCGTTCCTGCTTCAGTGCCGACACCGGCAAAGGAAGAGGAGCCGGTCATGGAAGAAGAGATCCCGGAAGAGGAACCGGTGACCAGCTTCGTCGTAGAGCCCGAGATGGACTTCCTGTTGGCGATCCTGCTGGACGCCAGCCGCGATCTGAAAATCAACGACCAGATCATCTACAACAAGCTTGATCTCTATGCCTACGAACCGGAGAAGCGCCGTTTCTATCAGCTGCTGATCAACACTGAACTCTTCGCTTCCAACAAGGACGCGATCATCGTTTGCGGCAATCACACCCAGGCAGCTGACATCAACACCAAAGCAAACAATGAGGATCTCTACCGTTTCTTCAATGAAGAATTCGGGATCGACAAGATGATCTATGCGATCGATGAGGATCAGAAGAAGAAACTGATCGAGATGTACAAGACCGTTCCGGCCCAGGAGAGAAACAAGCCGGTCTACGTCGAGAAATACAAGATCGATGCACCGAGAGAGAAGACGCAGGAAGAAAAACTGATCGACCTCTTCGGTGAAGGAGTCAAGATAGAGGATTAATTATGGATTTCAATAAACTGATGCAGCAGGCCCAGGCCATGCAGAAACAGCTGGAAGATGCCAACCGGCAGATCAATGAAAAGGAATTCGAAGGCAGCGCCTCCAATGGATTGGTCAAAGTCGTGATCAACGGCGAAAACCGCATTCTTTCCGTGGACATCGATGCGTCGATCCTGAACCCGGAAGACAAGGAAATGATCGAGGATCTGCTAATGATCGCCGTCAACGATGCGGTCGACAAGGCGGAAGACTACAAAAAAGAGCGCTACGGATCGATGGCGTCCGCTTTGGGAATTCCTGGGAAATAAATATGTATCCACTGGCATTTGAAAAACTGATCGGTCAGCTGGAGAAACTGCCGGGTGTCGGAAACAAGACCGCCCAGCGCTACGCCTTCAGTCTGCTGGAAAAAGACAGCGATCAGATCGATGAACTGACCGCCTCCTTAAACGGACTGCGCAACATCAGACAGTGCAGGATCTGCGGGTTCATCACCGACGAAGACGAATGCGTCTTCTGCCGGGACCAAAGCCGGAACAGAGACACCATCATGGTCGTCGCAACGGCCCAGGATGTTCTGGCGATGGAAAAGACCGGATCCTACAAAGGGATGTATCACGTGCTGAACGGACTGATCTCCTCCGCCAAAGGGACCTATCCGGAAGACATCAACATCGCATCCCTGCTGCAGAGGATCTCTCCCGAGACCAAAGAGATCATTATCGCCACCTCTCCGACGATGGATGGAGAGATGACTGCGTTATATCTGGACAAGGTCCTGAGAGACAAGGGTGTCCTGGTGACCAGGCTGGCCCACGGACTGCCGATGGGAGCCTCTCTGGACTATGCGGACGAACTGACGCTCATCAAGGCGCTGGACAACAGAAGAAAGATCGAAAATGACTAGACTGGTAACGGTATACGACGACAAGGAACCTCTGAACAACGTGATCAGCGCTCTGACGCTGGACGTTGACGAGGTTTTTTATGTCTATCACCACGAGGTATC
>JAEEGL015376376.1_pt1 | contig 24171 bp, 23 predicted proteins | sample 9134231 | NCBI WGS metagenome assembly JAEEGL01 (sample SAMN16246548, study PRJNA631951) | gut metagenome | biome: gut microbiome; feature: rumen; material: fiber-attached | host: Bos | place: Iran: Karaj | collected 2018-10
GTATGAAGAAGCGGTCGTTACCGATATATGGCTCACATTCAACACGAACACCGGCTTCGTCACGGTATCGGACAGTAAAGGCACGCTTTTTACCGCCGATACGAAAACCGGTGAAAAGACCTGCGTTTTCAAGATCGTCTCCGATCCGCGCGGTCTCGGTTTTTCGGGCGAAATTAAATTTACCGATACCGGCGTACGGGACTTACCCGATAAGTTCGTAAAGATCGTTTATAAGCCGGAAAACACCTCGCTCGAATACTGGATCTTGAACGACGTTAAAAATGAAGATTTTTCGGGGCATCATCTCGATCCGAATCTGATCGGCGCGAGCCTTTATTACGGCAAGGGTTACGAACCGAAAGACGGTATCGAGCCGGAAAAGTACGTAAAATACACGGTAAGCGCGTGGCCCGATTACTCGTCGGTCGGAACGAGATACGTTACGGAGATAGAGATAACCGATCCCGAAGTCACGTTTCTCGGTCTTACGGTCGACTCGTCCGTTGAAGATTTCAAAAAAGTGTTTGAACCGATGGGATTCGAATTCGGCTCGGAATCCGATCCGTACCCCGGCGGTACGAAATGCGAATGGAGCGGAAGATATTACGCCGTTACGCTCATAAAACGCGAAAGCGGAAACGCCGTGTATATAAACGCGCCGGTAACGAATAAAGAAGGAATAGTATTCTGATAAAGGAGATAAACAATATGGCAAAGGTTCTTTTGATCAACGGCAGTCCGCATAAAGACGGCTGCACCGCCGAAGCGCTCAAAGAAATGGCTTCGGTATTCGAAAAAGAGGGAGTCGAAACAAAGACCGTCTGGATCGGCAATAAAAATATCCGCGGCTGTATCGCCTGCGGCTCCTGCGGCAAGACAGGCATGTGCGTAACTGACGACGCCGTGAACGAGATCGCGCCGAAATTCGAATCAGCCGACGGTCTCGTCGTCGGTTCGCCCGTTTACTACGGCTCGCCGAACGGCACGCTTTTGTCGTTTCTTGACAGACTGTTTTACTCCACGCCGTTTTCAAAGCATATGAAGGTCGGCGCGGCGGTCGTATCTTGCAGACGCGGCGGCAATACGGCGTCATTCGATGTGCTGAACAAGTATTTCACGATCAGCGGTATGCCGGTCGCATCGTCCACGTACTGGAACCAGGTGCACGGCTTCACGGCTGAAGACGTGAGAAAAGACGAAGAAGGTCTGCAGACGATGAGAAACCTCGCCCGCAATATGACGTTTATGATCAAAGCGATATCCGACGCGAAAGAAAAGTACGGCCTGCCCGAGGTCGAACGCGAAGCCTTCACGTGCTTCCACGACGGGAAATAACGATAAAGGAGACTTTTTATGTCTTTTGCGGTGTTTGCCGACGGAACGGCGAATTTACCCGGTAAATATCTTGACGGAATAAGCCTTTTGCCGTGTCCGTATACAGTCGACGGCGTGCCCGGCACGTACGACGGAAATCTCGACCGCTTCAACGCGCATTCTTTTTACGACGGTCTGAGAAACGGCAAGGAACTCAAAACGGCGCTTCTCAACACTCAGCTTTTTATCGATAATTTCACACCCGTACTTGAAGCCGGTACGGATATCATATATATCTCGATGAGCTCCGGGATAAGCGGAACGTATAACGCGGCGTGGACCGCGGCGAAGGAACTGCGCAGAAGGTTCAAAGACCGTTACGTTCACGTGGTCGATTCGCTCGGATGCGGCTTCGGCAGCGGTCTTCTTGCGATCAAAGCGGCGGAGCTCAGCCGAAACGGCGCCGACTCCAGAGCCGCCGCCAACGTGCTTGACGCGGAGGCTCCGCATATCTGCCAGTATTTCACCGTCGACGATATCGGTTTTCTTAAAAAGACCGGCAGAGTAAGCGGTTTCACCGCGAAGATCGCCACCGCTCTCAGCATAAAACCGATACTGTACGGCGACAGCTCCGGGCATATCGTATCATGCTCCAAAACGGTTGGCAGAAAAAAAGCGATAGAAGCGCTTGCCGAAAAGTACAGAGTAAAACATACGGAGCCCGTGCGGACGAAAGTATTCATATCGCACGGAGACTGTATAGACGACGCGAAAAAGCTCGCTTTGATGATCAAAGAGATAACGCCCGAAGCGTCCGTCGCCGTATACCCGCACGAGCCGTTTTCGGGCGCGCACGTAGGTCCCGGTATGCTCGGTCTCTTCTTTCACGGTACGGAGAGGTAAGCATGAACGAAAACGCAATGACGGACCGTATCGGTACAGAAAGACTCGTTTTGTTTCCGTATACGAAAGAAAATCTCGCGCTTTTCAATACCGATATCGCGGCTTTTGAAGAAAAATACGGCGTGGTATACCGCGGAGAAGAGCTCGATCATCTGCTTAAGAGCTTTCTCGTAAAACTGCAGAAAGAGATCGAAGACGACCCCGGAAACTATCTGTTCTTTACGGAATTTCTTATCGTACTGAAAGAAAACGGTCACGTTATCGGTTCGATAGATTATAAATACGTACCGAAAGACGGCGCGACCGAGGTCGGTTACGGCATGAATCCGGATTACGAAGGTCACGGATATATGACCGAGGCGCTTACCGCTTTTCTGAGCTTTGGCAAAGCTCTCGGAATAAAGACCGTTTACGCCGAAACGCTTAAGGACAATATAAAATCGCAAAACGTTCTCAAAAGATGCGGCTTCGTTTTCGATAAAGAAGACGGGAATCTGCTGTGGAGAAGAGAACTGTAAGGAGAAAAAATGGAATACGTAAGAGTAACGAAAGAAAATATCGGAAAAGAGCATATATGCTGCGCGATATCCGGCAATAACGACGTGCAGGTATCGAGCAAAAAAGCGTGGCTTTCCGACCGCTTCGACGACGGGCTCGTGTTTCTGAAAAGCGTCGAACGCGGCAAATGCTTCATAGAATATATCCCCGCCGAAAAAGCGTGGAACCCGATCGAAGCCGACGGATATATCCATATCGACTGCCTCTGGGTATCGGGCTCGTTCAAAGGTCACGGCTATTCGAACGACCTGCTCGACGCCTGCATAAAGGATGCGAAAGAGCAGGGCAAAAAAGGTCTTACCGTACTTTCGAGCGCAAAAAAGAAGCCGTTTCTGTCCGATCCGAAATATCTTTCGCACAAAGGCTTTACCGTATGCGACGAGGCGGATAACGGCGTTCAGCTCTGGTATCTGCCGTTTGACGATAACGCCCCGGTACCGAAATTCAAGGAATGCGCAAAGCGTCCGCATATAAATGAAGACGGTTACGTTTTATTCTACACGCATCAATGCCCGTACAACGCGAAATACGTGCCGGAAATCGAAACGGCCGCAAAGGAACATGGCGTTAAATTCAAAGCCGTCCGTATCGAAAGCCGAGAAGAGGCGCAAAACGCCCCGACGCCGATAACGACCTACGCGCTGTTTTACAACGGCGAATACGTGACGAACGAACAGATGAACGAAGCGAGATTTTTGAAGCTTATAAATAAATAAAAACCGTATAAACGAAATCGTCATAAAGAAAATATAAAATCACCGGCTGAAACAAGGATAAAAGCTCCTTATTTCAGCCGGTATACTTATCGCGCGCCGCTTTTTTGCCGTAAGGTTTTATTCAAGGTTAAAAGTAAGACTGCCGTTACTGCATTTACCGTTCGTTTCCACGATGATATAAACTTTGCCGGCGCTGAGCTCTCCTCCCGTGCCGTTTATACCGTCGCCGCTTTTGAGCGACAAAAGAGACGTTTTGCCCGAGCCGTTATCGATGAAGACCTCGAGCTCGCCCGATCCGAGCGACGCCGTGAATACGATCTTATCGGATTTATCCGCATTGAGCGTAAATACCATCGTGCCGTCGAATTCGTAAAAGTTCATAAAAGCGTTCGAAGACGTGTTCGAATGAACGAAGCCGATCGCCGAATAATGAGAACTGTAAGGCGAACAGGCGCATAACGCAAGCATACATAAAATCACCGCCGCCGTGATCAGTTTCTTCATAGTCGTGACCCTCCCGTGTTTTTTATTTATTATATCATAAAGGCGTGTTTTGTCAAGCAGATAATAAAAAATCACAAAAAACCTTTACAAACGCCGTTTTTTATGATATAAATATAAAAGAACGAAAACGGAGGTGCTGTTATGTTATTCGGCAAAGCTGAACTCGACGGATACTGGGAAGAAGGGTATCATTATTATCTCGAACTCAAAGGCAAAAAAGCCGTTCTGCGCGATTACGCAAAGCGGATCATATTCGAAACTTCGGTAAAATACGACAATAACGCGGTTAAAAAAGGCGAACAGACCGATATTCAGCTCGGAGAGACCGTGCTTTCGCGTACCTATCGCGGCGAACCCATGACGTGGATCAAGCGGCTTTATTACGATAACGGTGAGATCGTAATGGACTATTATTATACCATAATGGGCGATACGACGTACAGACTTCACAAGGTCGATCACGATCCGTTCTACAATATCGTCGTACGCGATAAAGAGATACTGCCGCAGCTGCAGGGGCTTTGGCTCGAGTGGCGGAAGGACGGTAATTATGAAAAGAGATACGGCGTAAGGATCGCAGGCGATATGATCAGCTACGGCACCGCGGATTACAGTATGTTCGCGTCAAAATTCCACGCGGTCAGCTACCGCTCATCGCCCGACCGCATTATCCTTGTTCCCGCCGATCTGACGGTCAAGGAATTTCCCGGTATGACGACGTTCAATTACAACGGCGATATGCTGACTTCGTATATGATCGTAATGGACGCGTCGGTGCCGATGTCGGTATTCATGAGAGAAGAGAACATAGGCAAGCTCCCCGTTCCGGCGGAAGCCATGGGCGAGGTGAGAAACACGATGCGCTGCTTTACCGACGAGCCGAAGATAAACGATTGAATTCATTCATAATAAAGATCAGCCGAACGTTTTCGCGTTCGGTTGTTTTATTACTTCTCTATCCCCGTGAATACGTAATATTCCTCGTCTCTGTCTTTCATCTGCTTTGTCACGCTGAACGCGACTACGTATTTTCCGGACGGCAGAGAAGAGAGATCGGATTCCTTATGATCCGTCAATTCTCCGTCCTTTGTGAACACGCCTTCGAACTTTGTATCGAAACGCGCGTTTTTATCGCTTCCGTTTACGATTTTCAAGTCTCCGTCGCCGATCACGGCGTACGGTATGCCGGCCGCGTTTGCTTTGAGCGCTTCACCCGCGGTCATGCCGAACGCGGGACCGCCTCCGTCCGCGGGACCGGAACCCCATTGTATCATCAGCGTCAGATTTTCGAGCGGTACGTTTTCGTACCTTACCGCAGGCATATAAGCGGGCGGAGATTCAAGCTCGCCGCACGAGGTGAATGCGGATATCAGAGCCGCGAGCATCAGAGCCGCGAGCATCAGAGCAGTAAGCTTCTTCATTTCACTCACCTATTATCATTACCTGAACGGTGCGTACCCTGCCTCTCGTCTGATCCCAGTCTATGAAATGAATGCGCCCGAATTCGCCGAGGTCGGCGACTCCGTCGTCTATCACGACAGTCACGCTTCTGCCGATTATAGAAGAGCGCAGATGCGCGTCGGTGTTATGGCAGCCGAAATTGTCCTCCCCGTGCTCTTCGGCAAAATCAAGCGCCTTTTTGCCGGGATGCAGATACATTCCTTCGTATCTGCACGTCGGGATCCATTCCTCAAACGCGTTCACAAGGTCCTGCTGCAGCGTTTCAAGCCCGGTCATCGACTTGTCGAACGCGCATTCCTGCGTGATGACGGAGCAGGTCGTGTGATGCGAATATACAACGACGATGCCGTTTTGTATCTTCGATTCCGCAACGTATTCCCTGACCTGATCGGTTACGTCGTGAAAGCTTACGGCGCGGTGGTTCGATTCCACCTTGAAAGATTTCTTGAATACCATATTCATTCCCCCTGTTTCTTCAGATCGTCCGCCGCGCGTCTCGTTGCGGCAATCATTTCGTCTATCATCGCGATCGGGTCTTTTGCGTTCATTATGCCCGAAGCGGCGCCTGCGGCTTCGCTGCCCGCCATGATGAAATCGTAGACCTGTTTTCCGTTCGTTATGCCCGCCGCCTGCTCCACGAGTATGTCCGGATATATCTCTTTAATGACTCTTATCGAATCCTTTACGTAATCCATGGGCGATACGCCGTTGCCGCCGCCTATTATCTGCGACGGTTCGGGATTTATTATATCCGGGTGCAGCTGAGCTATCGCTTTCGCCTCTTCAAGCGTATCGGCGCAGGCGAAGACGAGAAAATCGAGTTCTCTCGCTCTGTCTATCGTCTTTTTCATCTGCGGCAGACTCATCGGCTTTTCGCAGTGGTTTATAACTACGCCCTTCGCTCCGGCGGCTTTGAGCGCCTCGGGCAGTATGTCGGCCATACCGCGCCCGGGGCGGAGAGTATCCATATACGGCGCGAGAACGATAAGACGCTTCGTGTTTTCGACTACGCGGCGTATCTCGACCGCGGGCGTTATGAAAAGTACGTCTATATCGTATTTCTCGGCGGCTTTGTCGGCGGCGAGCGCGTATTCGAGCACTTTGTCGCCGTAAATGTAGTTTTTCGTTCCTATCTCAAAATAAGGCGTTCTGATCGTGGGTTTCATATCTTCTCCTTAAATTACGACTACGTCGAAATCCATCATGTTTCCGAATGCGGCGAGTGCTTCGACGCCGGCACCGTAAACGAGCGCCGAATGGTGCGTACCGCCGTTCTGCGAATAAGCCTTCAAAAACTCGGGCAACGGCAGTTTCGGCTTCATCCATCCGCGCACCTCATACTTATACGCCGCGTCCGCCATGCCGCTCTGTACCATATCGACTTCCGAAAGTATCAGCGTAAAGCCGAATTCCGATGGCGCGAGATTGACGAGCACGGCTTTGCCGGTTCTGAAGCAGGCGGAAAGCGATACCGTGTCTCCGCACGTATTGTAACTGAACGGCTTGTCGAATATAACGGGCTTGTTTTCCGTGAGTCTCGGGTTCATTTCGCCCATATGGCTTAAAAGGATCGTGTTTTCTTTCCAGTCCGGGCAGAACATTTCGGTAAACGTCGTATCGGGGAAAGCCTTTATCAGCGACGCGACGAGCCCTGCGGTGAGATTGTCGCCCTCTCCGGCGTAACCCTGTCCGCGTTCCATTATCTTACAGCATTCGACGAACGGTACCTTCGGCAGACCGTTTTCGTCGGTATGCAAAAAATTCACCGTTACGCCGTCGAGCTTTTCCGCTTTCATCCACTTGCGTACGGCGAGACCGGCCTTTATCGATGCCTTGTAATTATCGGGATTTTTGACCTGTACGTCGTATTTCTTTTTATCGTATTCAAGCTCCGCTTCGATCTCTTTGTCCGTGATCTTCGAAAGATACTTATCCGCGTCGGCTTTCGTCATTCTTACGGTTTTTGCGCCCGTTGCCTCCTCGTATTCCCTGTCGGTAACGCGGAAATCGCCCATACCTTCGAATTCGCCGCCGACCATACCGATACGGCAGTTTTTGAAGGTCTTTGCGGCGTATGCGGCGCGGATATAGCCGCACAGCTCGTCAAGTACGGCGGGATCGGAAGCGTGACCTGCGCATATTTCGAAATCAACGTTATTGCGGATCAGCATGTTGCACATATCCTGCACGCCGTGTATGCCGTGGTTTTCCATTATCCTGTCCTCGGTATCGGCGTATTTTATAAACTCGAGGCTCGGCGTGGTGTCGAAAACTATTATCGGCGCCTTAAGGCTTTTCAGCGCTCCGATCGATTCGAGCGACGGAGAATACGCGAGATGCTGAGTTATCACGGCGCAGATCTCGTCGTCCGCGTTGAACTTTGCGGCGGCGCGGTCGAATTCCGGCTTGATCCGGCAGATCTCGTCCGCGCATACGACCTCAAATCCGCGGTCTTCGATCATTTTGATAAGCTTGTTCATATACGCGACGCACGGAACTCTCCACTGCGAGCCTTTGTCGTCGTACAGTTTGATGTAAAAGGGCAGGTATGCGACTTTGATCTTTTTCATTTTCTTTTCTCCTTATTTTCCGTAAATTGAACGTCTTGCTCCACCGAGCAGATCTTTTGCGTTTTTATACATCATATCGTAAACGTCTTCTTTTGTACAGCCGAGCGTCTTGCAGGCGCGTTTGAAAGCGAGAAGCTCCTCGTAGCAGAAGAACGTTATCTTTCCGGCTTCTTCAGGACTTACCTCGCGCAGATGTCTGTCTTGGCTCGGGTCGCCGTAAAGTCCCGGCGGTATAAGATTTATATACGTTCCGTTTTCTTCTATCCTGTGCGTTCTCATACGCAGTATCGGCATATCGGTGCCGAACATAACGTGCTTCGGTCCGGCGTGGCGTATGACCTCGGTTATCGCGTATTCACAGCAGTTCGCCGTAAAATCGTACATAAGGTCGGGCGCCTTGTAAAGGTAGCCGGTGAAAGCGTTGCCGACGTCGCCGTGAGTATAGGCGCGGCCCACGTGGGCGATTATGAGACGGATATTCGGAAATTCAGCCTTTATCTCAAGTATCTGTTCGAGATTTACCGGATCCTTCAGTCTGCCGTTTCTCGGTATATGGAGCATGACCGCGGCGCCGAGCTCGTCCATACGTTTCAGCTGTTCTTTCGGGAAAAAGTCGAATATCCTGATTTCCGCCTCGGGTATGTAGGAAGGCGAAAGGCTCAGATACGATTTTATACCGAGAAAACCGCCCTGCCGTATCATTGCCTCGACCTCGTCGGGGCTCTGCTTCGGGTGACTGTAATAAAGCGCCGGCCAGCCGCTTTTTTTGGAGCATTCCGATACGTATTCGTTGTTTTTTCTTCCGCTTTCGATACTGTGCACCTCGCTCGTGAACATCAGAGCGGATACCTCCTTGCCGGGAAACATGAGTCTGTAGGTCTCCTGAAGATCCTCCAGACTGTTGTCTTTGGCGACGAGCTTAGGCCATAGGACCATCCTCATATCCTCGTTCTCCGGCAAAGGCTCGGTAAGGGAGTCGAGCCAGACGTGAGTATGCACGTCGAATATTTTATCCGGCAGAAAATCTCTTAATTCTTCTTCATAGATCCGCTTATCGTTAGCGGTCACTTCAAATAATGCCATTCGATCATCTCCGCATCTTTTTTTTGCATTATATCACAGATTTTCGCGAATGTAAACACCTATAAGTAAATATCTTCTTAATCATTTTAACAAAAAGCGTCCGCACGGGACGCTTTTGATCATTTTTTGTTTTTCTCTTTTTCTTTCGCTCGCTTGTCGTTTATTATCTTCATATGCTCTTCGGTTATCAGCTCGACGTTGTTTTCCTTCGCCCAGCTCACGCAGCCCTTCAGCACGAGCGGCAGAAACACTCTCGGTACGCCGAGAACGGTTTTGAGCGCCTCGTCGGTGAATTTGACCTTGTCGTCGACTCTGTCGGCGGCGTATCTGACCGATTCGAGAGTCGCCTGACGTACCTGTAAAAGCTCCGCTCTCATACGCGTTTTTCTGTGGAACCAGAAGTTTTTGGAGTCGCGGTAGCCGTAGTCGACCGGCAGAGGAGGGAAGTCTTTTGCCCTGACGCCGTTTATTATCGCGTCGCTGTATTTCTTTTTCATAAGTATCTTATCGACCCGGAGAATGAAATGAGCGCCGAATTTGCTCGTTATACCGTTGAAATCGTGATACGGCGGTTCGTAGCCGTTCAGCTGACCGGGCAGATCCTTACCGGCTCCGTCGAGCTCTCTCATCCACGTGCATTCTATGACCTCGATCGCGTCGGTAAGCACCTCGGGGCGCTTTTCGCCGGTCTCTTCTTCGATAAGGCTCTTTTCGCGCCTGAAATTACATTTCGGCATTTTTTCTTCCGGCTTGTCGCCCGGCCACGAAAGCTTGACCGCTTCCTTGAACATTTTCGGATCGTCCGTTATGAAATTCAACGCGCATTTACCGTTCTTCAGTATGTTCTGCGCCGTGTTCGAAGAGTTGCGGCAGGATAAAAGCATCGCGTAATAATCCTTGCCCGCCACGTAATACGGCTGCACGAGAGAATAAGGACCGAGAGAGGTCATACCGTTGTCGCAAAGCGTGCTGATTATGACCGTCGGCATCGGGAAAAACAGTGAAGTCTGATAAAAATTATCGACTATGCGTAAATTTTCAAAGCTGCTCATTTGTCTGCTCCTTTGTTTTGTTCTTTTTGAAAATTCTGCTTCTGAATAATATCACGTTCATCACGGCGAAAAACGCGACGAGGATAACGGCTGTAAGCAGGGGCTTCGTGCCGGCAAGAGTTGCGAGAAGCATCATCGGGAATCCGAACGCGATGGCGGGGAAATTCTGATATACCATGTTGTCAGCCGCGGGCGTTGCGAATTCGCCGTCAACTTCACGCAAAAGTATTATACCCGTGCTCGCCGTGCCGGTAAGCATCCCGTACATCATGAGAAACTGCTCGTCGGCGTATTCCGGAAACAGTTTTTTGGCGACAAAGTTATTGTAAAAATAGGTTATCACCATGCCTGCAAAGCCCATTATGAGTATTATGCCCCAGTAATTCTTGAGAACGCCGAGCCTTATCGCGGCTATGCCCGCGGTGACCATGAGGTCGAAAAAGAAGTTGCTCGTACGAGTCATGAGAAAGTTGTTTTCGTACTCTTTTTTTATAACGTTCTTTTTGCGTAAGAAATTCATTATCAGCTTTATCAGCGTGGCGGTAAGCACGCCGATCAGAAAGTTGAACCCGAAAATTACCGATTTCATTCCCGGCAAAAGAGCGCCGAGTCCCGACATAACGAGATACGTGATAAGATAAGCGAACGCTATGAGAGCGACCTGTATGGTGAGCTTGTCGATGCTTTCATGCATCGTCGCGTCGCCTTCCGACTGCGTTTCCGCGCTGTCGGCTTTGTTTTCATTACTGCGGATCCTGATCCTCCCCAGCTTCTTCAATACGTTCAGATATACGACGCCGCCTATGCTCGCGCAGAGAAAACCGAGCGCAGCGATAGTCAGACCGAAGCTCTTGCCGCCCTCAAATCCGAAATCGGCTTCGAATATACCGCCGTAGTTGAGCGCCTGCCCCGTGCCCTGGCCGTAACCGAACGGCAGAAGTATCCCCGCGCCGGAGAAAAAGCCCGGCACGGCGTACGCCGCGACAATAGATATCAAAAGACCGAATATCCCCTGAATAAGATACGTCGATACCGTCGTGACGCCGGTATTGAAGATCTCGGACATGCGTTTTTTCGTCAGTTTGCCTTTGGACGGCTTGAAAGCGGAGGCGATGAAGCCGAGCGCGAGGCAGTGGTAAGTTATTATTTCAAGCGAAGCCGTACCGCTGCCGCCGAAAAAAGCCGTATCGAATATAACGTCGCCGGTTATCGCCTTGTATACGCCCTCCGTGATCATAAGAAGGGCGCCTGCGAGCACGGAAGTAGGTATGAGCGATTTACTCAAAAAAGGTATGGAGCGGCGAAGTATGTTTGCGATAAGCAGACTTATCAGCAGAACCGCGAGGATATTAAAGCTGCTCCATACGTTAAAGTCCCAGAAATTCTCCATCGTTGCCGTCCTTCTTCCTGTTATTGTGAAGATAATAAAAATTTATGTATTTGACCGCGTTGAAGCGTTTGCCGCCCCTGATCTGATACACGGTCTTTTCGGTATATACGTTCAGTTTGTTTCTGCCGAGCACGGTCACCGCGGAAACGGAGTCGAACGGGATCACGACCGGATCGTCTCCGCCTTCGTTCACGGTAATGCGGTCCGCGTACAGCGCGATACCGGCTGACCTGTATAACGGCTTTTTCCGCTTGAAAAGCTCTACCTCGTAAACGTCCGCTTTATCGCGGTAAAGCGGTGAAGCGAGATAACTGTCCGTATTGAGCGAACGTACGAATTTGTTCTGAGCGTCGTACCATTCGCCGAAATATCCGTAAGGGAAATCAAAGCCGACGCCCCTGAGCTTCTTGTCGGCGCCGTATTCGACGGCTCTGCCGCATTTTTTGCATACGGCTTTGTTTCTTTTGCTCTCGAATTCCGAAAGACCGCAGAACGGGCAGTAATAGATCGCACGCTCGAGATATTCCGCGCGTCTGTTCGATCTGTAAACGCCGGTGTCGCGGTTCTCGTCTACGTAAAGTCCTTCCTTCACCGCCGAAAAGAACTCTTCGTCGGTCATTTCACGGTATTCTTCCGGCGTGATGACGCTGTGAACGTACGCTCTCATTTTGCCGCCGCGCACTTTGTCGCTCCATCTCGGATTCTTGCCGTAGCCGCCTTCGATGCGGTAAAGCAGGACGGGCAGACCGAGCTTTCTTGCAAGAGGTATGACCGACTCCGAGATATGCTCGGTCCTTCCGCTGTACGTTCTGTTGCCCTCGGGCGCGATCGCAAGCGTGCCGCCTTCTCTCGCTACTCGGATGCATTTGAGTATCGAGCCGGCGTCGTTCGTCCCCTTCGCTATCGGTATCGGAGCGACGAGTCCGCGTATCAGATCCGAGACGAGACCGTTTGAAAAAATATCCTCGGTCGCGACGTAGTAGATCGGCAGATCGAAAGATATACCGACGAAAAACTGATCGAACGGCGTCTGATGATTATAAAGTATAAGATACGCTTTTTTGCCGGATACGTCGAATTTTTCCGGTCTGACGTTATATTTGAGTTTAACGATCGGTCCGAACAGTACGTTCGCGATATTCCGAACCGTTTTGTGATGCGGTTTGATCCAGGATTTCTTACTCATACGTTTATGCAAAACCATTTTGTATTATTTCAGTGATATACTGTAAATTATATCACGCCTTTTGTGAATTTTCAAGTCCGAAAAACAAAAAATAAATTTGAAAAAATAAAATACAGCCTCTGAAAAAAGATTTTGTAAAAAAACGAAAAGATTTTTACAGAAAAACAAAAACCGATTGACAAAAAGATTTTTATGTGGTACAATAAACAAAGCGAAATGATTCGAAATATGCAGTTTTTCAGATTTTCAACGTAAAAACCGCTTACCGCTTTTTGTGCGCGGTATAGGTTTTATGCGGCAGAAATGTTGAAAGTGAGGGAAACGTTTGAAAAAAATAAGGGTACTCTTTCCGTATGTTGAAGCGGGATTCGGGCATATCATGCCGATGAAATCCATAGATCAGACTTTCAGAAAAAAGTACGGCGACAAAGTTGAGGTCGTCTCTTCGAAATTCTTTACCGAGACCGGCAATCCTCATTTGACAAAATACGAGCAGATGATATCGAAGCAGGTAAGGATATACAACCGCAACCCCGCGATAGGCTGGCTGCTCTCAGGCGGATCCGACGTGATCGGTTCTCATCTGTCCAGCTTTATAAGTATGCGCCTGTTTTCTCCGGTCGCTTTCAAAGAAGGCGTGAAACATATGCGCGAGCTTCAGCCGGACGTCGTGTTCAGTACGCACTGGGTTTCAAACTACTACGCCGAAAGACTTGAGAAAAAGCCGCTTACGGTAATGTACTGCCCCGACGCGACGCTCAATCAACTTTTCAAATATCACTGCGACCTCAGCATGATAAGCATGCCTTACGGCTATCAGAAAGGTCTGCGCGATAAAAAGCTCAACGTCAACAATCTGAAATACGTCCCGTTCCTCATCAGAAATGAGGCGTTCGGCATCAACCGTGATAAAAAAGCCCTTCGCAGAGGTCTCGGACTGCCGGAAGACAAATTCACGGTCGTTCTGGCGGAAGGCGGCTACGGTATCGGTAAAATGGCGGCGATATGCAAAAAAATCGTAAAACTGCACGTACCCGTCACGGTGATACCGGTATGCGGCAAGAACGAAAAGCTCTTCAATTATTTTAAAACGCTGCAGCCGACGGAAGAGATCACTTTCGCGCCGTATATGTTTACGGAAAAGATACTCGAACTCGAAGCGGCGTCAGACCTTTTCTGCGGCAAAAGCGGAAATATTATAGCCGAGGCGACGTTCTTCGGCAATCCCGCGATAGTCACGAACTGTTCGACGGTCATCGAATGGAATATTGCGGATCATTATATAAATACGGTAGGCTCTGCGATGAAACAGCTCGATCCCGAAAAAACCGTTGAGATGATCGTAAAATTCGCAGAGGATCCGGCGCTTCTCGAACCGTACCGCGAGGCGGCGAGAAAATACCACGAGAATTTCGGCTCGGAAAAAGCGGCGGACGTTCTGTGGGAAAAAATAACGGAAACATATCCGGAACTCCGGAATTAAATTATAAAGGTAAAAAGAAATGAATTATGCAGACGTTGTTCGGTTGGTTTTCAGTATAATCACGACCGTGCTCGGCGCCATACTGCTGCACTTTATAGTGTATGCGATCATAGGACTTTTCAGTAAAAAAACGTATCCCGAAACGGAGAAAAAAAACAGATTCGGACTGATAATCCCGGCAAGAAACGAGGAATCGGTCGTCACCGGACTCATAGAGAGCATTCAGAAAAACAATTATCCGCAGGATAAACTCGAGATATTCGTTATCGCTCACAACTGCTCCGACAATACCGCCGAAGCGGCGAGAAAATACGGAGTTCACGTTTACGAATACAACAATCCCGAGGAAAATACGATGGGCTATGCGTTCAGATATCTGTTCTCACGCATCGAAGAAGATTTCGGCACGCAGAATTTCGACGGATTTTTCCTCTTCAACGCCGACAATATACTCGATAAGGATTATTTTTCGAAGATGAACGACGCTTTCGAGTATTACGGCAGAGAATGCGTTATCACCTCTTACAGAAATTCAAAAAACTTCGGCGCGAACATCATATCCGGTCTTTACGGTATGTATTTCACCGTCGGCTGCAGATTTGAAAGCCGCGGCAGAACGGTGACCGGCTGCTCGACGAGAGTGCAGGGGACCGGATATCTCATAAATTCGAACATAGTCAAAAACGGCTGGGAATACGTTTCGCTTGCCGAAGACTGGGAATTCACCGCAGACCAGCTCATACGCGATCACAGCATACGCTACTGCGACGCCGCCGTATTCTACGACGAACAGCCCACGTCTCTGCACATAATGTGGCGTCAGAGGGTCCGCTGGGCGAGAGGCCACCTGCTCGTATTCTATTCGAGATTCAAAGATCTCTTAAAAAAGCTTTTCGCAAAAGATACGAAACACAGAGTTTCGGTTTACGATATAACGGCGTACATACTTCCCACGCCGCTCATATACGTTATTCTTCAGATACTGCAGATAATACTTCTGATAACCGCGCCTTTGATAGACAAATCGACGAGCCTGTATCAGATATTCATCGAATCGACGGATTTTATTCATTCAAACGGCTTGCTCTTCGTCTGGCTGCGCTATCTGCTCGCTTCATACATAGTATCCGCGGTCGGCGCGATAGTGATATTCATAGCCGAAAGAAAGAGGATCAAGAACGTCAGCTTATGGCATAAGATACTTATAACGCTCACGTGGCCGGTATTCCTCGGCATACAGTGCATAATGGACGTTCAGGCGTTCTTCCTCCGCAATCTCGGCTGGAAACCGATACCTCACAGCGATCAGACCAAATTCGATCACGTCAACGATACCGGCAGCGGCGAAACCGAGAATAAAGAATAAAAAACAAGCGCTCCGTTCGGAATGCGCGGGCTCGATAAGGAAATAATCAGAAAACATGATTACAACCACATTTATCGGGCAAAGCAAAGACAAAAAGGCAAAACACAAGGACAAGAGTTCAGCGGCTCTTGTCCTTGTATTTATGTGATTTTTCAGCACTCGTGTGTTGCTTTTTCGGAGGAGCAAACGCACATTTTTGTTTTCTGACTATTTGCGATACAATATAGGCGGAGGGAGGCGAAAACGCTATGAAATACATAAAGCGACCTAAGAGGCACATTGTGCTGAACGAATTGATCTGCGTCTGATATAACGGCGGGGCTTCGGCTCCGCTGTTTCACAAATAGATACCGCGCCCACCATTTAAGGGATCGATTTCAGAATACTGCGCCCATATTGCGGCGCGAATTTTTCAACATTTGCCAAAAAATCCATCGAACGGCAACGATACAAGGAAAAATTGCGAAATATTTAACATTTGCACAGGTCGGAACTTGTAAAAAAGACTTGCATTTTTGCCTGTTGCGTGCTATAATTAAATAAAATTATAGTTTGTAGGCAAAATTTACAGAAAGGAACTTGACATAAATGAAGAAGCGCGCGATAATCCAGCCAGTCAGTCAGTCAATGATAACCCTGCCTGTTTTTTTGTCAATACCTTTTTGAAAAATATTTCATTCGATGCGATACGCTCGCTTGACGCGGGTTTGTCGCGCCCTTTTTGTTGTTGTCTTTACTCCCATGTTTGGGAAAAAATAAAAATTAATATAAACGGAGGCAAAATCATGAAAAAAATTATTACATTGGTGCTTGCGCTTCTTATGCTCGTCAGCTTTGCAGCGTGCGGTACGACAACGAATAACACCGGGACAGGAACTAATAATAAAGTATATACCCGTGATGGTGAGTATATCTACTTTGGTAGTTATCCTCAGTCTGAAGTAACCGATGAGAATCTAAAGTCAGAGTTGACGAATATGGCAGGAGTTACGAGCACTTGGACTTCGTATGGATATGACATTGAAGGAAAAGTCTCAGATTTTATGGTTTATAAGGACGTAAAATATGAGGATAAACAATATAGAGGGGTGTTTTTTACAAATTACAGACCAAGTTCAATTGGTGGCACAAGTCCTAATGACGAATTGTTTAATGTCAACGGATATCGCACAAACACCATCTACTGGTTTAGTTTTGAACCAATAAAGTGGCGAATTCTTTCAGAAACGAACGGAGAAGCGTTCCTTTGTGCGGAGCAAATACTTGACTCCCAAGCCTTTTATCATTCTTGTGAGAAAACAAATGGTGTTTATCCCAACAATTATGAACAATCAGACATTAGAGCGTGGCTTGGACATACCTTTTTTGACACTGCTTTTTCATCTGCCGAAAAAGATATCATCATGACAACCAATGTTGACAACAGTGCATTTTCGACCGATGACGCATCTAACCCATTTGCATGTAACAACACTAATGATAAAGTTTTTCTTCTAAGTTTTATGGATGTTACCAACACTGAATACGGATTTAGTCACGAACCCGAGAGCAGTTACACGCGAGAAAAAAGAACGACTGCCTATGCAAGGGTGCAAGGCGTATTTTTAAAGCAGCCTTATGGAGGCTTTTGGTGGCTTCGGTCTCCCGATTATGATCACTATCGTGTTGGTACGTATGTGCGTGCTATCGGATATGATGGTTATCGCACGCATGGCAATGTCTGTGATACAAATATAGGCGTAGTGCCAGCCTTGCATTTGGCCCTGTAGATCGAACCAACTGCACCAATTTGAAAAACTTTTTCTGTTACAGAAACTGCTTGATCAAATTGCGGTCCGTAAGAAACAAATGATTACGCTATTTCGAGACTGTAAAAAAAGCAGTTAAAAAAAGAAAGACTATGTTTCCCGATGCGTTTGCAATTGACGGAAATGTAGCGACTCCGCACTACAACCTTTTTTCTTATTCAAAATCGCAAAAGAACCGGATTATCGCAAAACTTCGCTTGACGCTTTCAACGCATACGGCAGTCGGATTGATCGACATCCCTACGGAAGAAGAGATCCTCACTATGACGGAAGAGATCAGGAATGATCCGCAGAGATTTCGCATCTCGGCGTAATTGCCGCCATTACGGGAAACGGCGCGGCACCTTTCGATGCCGCACCGTCTCTCGCGGAAATTACTTCCTTATCAAGTTGTCCCAAATCGAACGCAGCGTTTTTTTGCGCTGAACCGTTACCGCAAAGCTTCTTCCAACGCCTGAAGATCCGCTTCGGAGGTCGACCAGCAGGTTGCGAACCTTACTACGGTGTGATCTTCGTCGTATTTTTCCCAGAAGCAGAAATCGATCTTTTCGCGCAGTTTTTTCATCATGCCGTTTTCAAGAACGGGGAACTGCTGATTTGTGTCGGATTCGATAAAAAGCTTTATGCCGTGATCGGAAAAGATCTTTTTGAGTTTTTCGGCAAGGCCGATCGCGTGTTTTCCGATGCGGAAATACAGATCGTCCGTGAACAGCGCGTCGAACTGAACGCCGGGAAGTCTGCCTTTTGCGAGCAGCGCGCCGCGTTTTTTTACCGAGGTCAGAAAATGCTTCGGTTTGTTGTGCTTTGTGAATACGACCGCTTCGCCGCAGAGCGCTCCGCATTTCGTGCCGCCTATATAGAACACGTCGCAAAGCTCCGCTATATCGTGAAGCGCAACGTCCGTATTGTTGCTCATAAGAGCGTAAGAAAGACGCGCTCCGTCAAGATACAGCGGTATGCCGTAACTGTGACAGACGCCTGAAAGCTCCGTCAGCTCCTTTTTCGTGTAAAGAGTACCGTATTCGGTCGGGTGAGAGATATATACCATACCGGGAAACACCATATGATCATAGCTTTCGTCCGCGTAATAGTCGGACAGATAATCCGATACGGTCTTTGCCTCCAGCTTGCCGTTTTTCTGCGGCAGAGCGATCACCTTGTGACCGGTATATTCTATAGCTCCCGCTTCGTGAGCGTTGATGTGACCGGTAGACGCCGCGATAACGCCCTCGTGATCGGCGAGCGCCGTCGAAATAACAACGGCGTTCGTCTGCGTGCCGCCGGCTATGAATTCCACGTCGGCGTCTTCGATGCCGATCGCTTTTTTTATTTTCACCTTCGCGCTTTCGCAGAACCTGTCCGCTCCGTAACCGGGCTGCGGCTCGAGATTGGTCTCGATCAGTTTTTTCAGCACCTCGGGATGAGCGCCCGTTATGTAATCGCTTTCAAATGATATCATATATGCCTCCGTTTATTTATCGGCGATCGTTTTTTTATACAGTTTAGGGTAAGCTTTTTTGTCGCGCGCTTTCAGGATGATCGCCGAAACGAACGAAAGCAGCGTTACGCCGAGTATCAGCACCCACGTCCACGTCGTACCGGCGCGGTCGTACAGCTGACCCGTCGAGAAATCCACGGAACCGGTTATCACGGTCGCGACCACGGTCATAAAACCGTTTATGCGGCCCCTATGACTTGCCGGTATGCGCGTCGACAGATAAGGTCCTTCCGAGACGGTCGAGAATATTTCGCCCCATGTGAAAACGAGCATGGCGGCGTAATAACCCGGTATGAAGCCGAGCAGCAAAAGGAATATCAAGTAACCGGCAAACACGAGAATACGTCCGGCGAGCATTTTGCCGGTATCGCGCATCTTTGAAAACAGCTTCGTTATTATCGGCGTGAAGATAACGACGGTAATGCAGTTGAGGCTCGATATCGTGCCGAAAATCATCGCGCCCGACTCACCGTGCACCGCCGCCATGTCGAGCGGCATTATGAAGCTGTACTGACCGTACGCGGCGTAATAAAACGCGCCGCAGAGGACGAAAAACACTACGAGAGGATTCTTTTTCAGTATCGTGAATATGCCGACTCCGTCCTGCTTTTCCTGATATTCGGCCTCTTCGCCGTCGTCCTCGACGGGCGTTATATCCTTGATCAGTATCGCTATGAGCACCGTTGACGTCGCGATCGATATCGCGCTTATGAGAAAGCAGAGCCACAGATGGTCGTTGAACAAAAGTCCCGCTATGGTGGGGGAGAGAACGAGGCCGAGATTTCCGCCGAGATAATCGAGCGAATAGGCGCGTTCCCTGTCTTTTGTTGTCGAAAGATCGGCGAAAAGCGCGTCGTAAGCCGGGTACTCCACACTCTGAAAAATACCGGCGAAAACGAAAATGCCGACGGTAACGACGCCGAGAGGGATGAACGCGCTTACGAGATAGCAGACTATGCTCACGCAGTCGCAGACGACGATCATACGTTTTTTATTCAATTTGTCCGCGAGTTTTCCGCCGATAAGGCTCGCCGGCAGCGTGATGATGCTCGATACGATGAAGAAATACGATATCTCGGAAGCTTGCAGACCGAGCTTCTGACTCAGTATCAGAGTCATTACCGGCCATACCATACTGCCGAGATTTGTCACCATCCGTCCGAAAAAAAGTATGTATATTTCACGCCGCAGTCCGCGGTACTGATCGATCAGTTTCATAATAATCGCCTTTCAGCAGAAATCGATCACATTATAACATAAAAGAATGAACAAATCAAATATTCCGGTTGTTTAACAAAGAAAAATCTTGCATTTTGCAGTAAAACGTGATATAATACCGGAAAACGAAAACGACCGGAGGGTAACGCTTATGTCGTCAATCAAAAAAGAAGCGGAACGGTGCCTTAAATGTAAAAGAGCTCTTTGCTCGGAGTACTGCCCCATATCTACGCCCATACCGCAGGTAACGGAGCTGTTTTTGAACGGAGAGATCAAAAAAGCCGGAGAGCTGCTTTTCAACAACAATCCGATCTCGGCGGTAACGTCGGTCATTTGTCCGCATGAAAGAAACTGTACCGGTCATTGCGTACTCGGCAAAAAGGGTGCGCCGGTCGAATTTTACAGGATCGAAGAATACATATCGAGGTTCTATCTCGAAACGATGCAGATCCCCGAAATAAAAAAGAACGGCGTCAAGGTCGCCGTGGCGGGAGCCGGTCCTGCCGGTATAACCATGACCATACTTTTGCTCCTGCACGGTTACGACGTAACGCTTTTTGAAGCGGAAGACGATATCGGCGGCGTACTGCGGTACGGTATTCCTCCGTTCCGTCTGCCGAGGGATATAATAGATATGCTGAAAGATATCATGCTGCGTATGGGAGTTCATCTGCGCCCCAACACGAGAATAGGCACGAATATCATGATAGACGATCTTTTCCCGGACGGATATAAAGCGGTGTTCGTCGCCGCCGGCACGGGCAGACCGAGAAAGCTCGGTCTTGTCGGCGAAACGCTCGGCCACGTGCATTTTGCGATAGATTATCTGAAATCTCCGTATTCGTTCAATCTCGGCAAACGGGTAGCGATAGTCGGAGCCGGCAACGTCGCGATCGACGTGGCGCGTACAGCCATCAGATGCGGCCGCTCCGACGTAAAGATACTGCATTATATGGGCAAAGACGATATGACGGCGAATCGCGACGAGGTCGAGATGGCTGAGCTTGACGGGGTCGAATTCATACATAACGCTCAGGCGGTCCGGATAATGGAAAACGCCGTAAGATGCGTTTACGTCGACCGCATCGAAAACGAAGACGGAAGCCTCAGCTTTGAAGAGGATTACAGCCGCACCTTCGACGTTCCCGCCGATTCCGTGATCATAGCCATAGGGCAGGGACCCGGCGCCGATATCGTGGCGGCAGGAGTCAAGCTGACTCAGAGAGGTCTGTTTGAGGTCAACGAATGGGGCGAGACCGATATCCCCGGCGTTTTCGCTGCGGGCGATATAGTGTCCGGACCGAAGACCGTGGTCGACGCGGTCGCCTTTTCGAAAAAGGTATTCTGCAAAATGGAAGAGTATCTGAAAGAGCATTCGTAACGTGATGTCAAACCGTCTTGCCGAAAGGTAAATAAACACGGCGGAGCATGCGCTTTGCCGTGTTTTTCAAATCTTTCGACCGGTCGGTCTCAAGAGGCGCGGGCTTATACCGCCGTTTTGTCTGCGGCTCCGGATCGATATTTTATTTTAATATTAAATATGTTGACAATTGCGTGAGATTATGATATTATAAAGACGTGAAACGAAACGTTCGGGAGATATAAAACCATGAGAAAAAACGTACGCGCCTTGTGCGCTTTAATTGTTTGCGCCATGCTGACGCTTTCGTTCTCCGCCTGCGCCGATAACGGCGCCGCAAAAGCCGCGGATCACGAAGAGGGCGAAGAAATGCCCGCCGTACTCAGACTGTAACTGCAGGCTCATAATATAAAACGTCAAAGGCATAAAACGGAGAACGGTCATGGATAACAGCAACAACGATATAGCCGTACTTGCGGCGAAAAGAGAAAAAGCGATAGTAAAAACAAGCGTGATCGGAATCATCACTAATATACTGCTCGTCGGCTTCAAGGCGTTCATCGGGCTCATATCGAATTCGATCGCCGTGATCCTCGACGCGGTGAACAACCTTTCCGACGCCCTTTCGTCCGTCGTGACGATAATCGGCGCGAAGCTCGGCTCAAAACAACCCGACAAAAAGCATCCGCTGGGCTACGGCAGAATAGAGTATTTAAGCTCCATGATCGTCGCCGCGCTCGTTTTATACGCAGGTATAACGGCGGCGGTCGAATCTGTAAAGAAGATCGTGCATCCCGAAGCCGCGGATTACGGCGCCGCGGCGATAATCATAATGTCGGTCGCGATAGTCGTCAAGCTCGCGCTCGGAACGTACGTAAAAAGGCAGGGCAAAAAGGTCGGTTCAGGCGCGCTTTCCGCTTCCGGCTCCGACGCGCTTTTTGACGCCGTGCTTTCCGCTTCCGTGCTTGCCTCGGCGGTGATCTATCTGATATGGGGCGTATCGCTCGAAGCTTACGTCGGCGTCGTGATCGCGGCGTTCATCATAAAAGCCGGCGTCGAAATGATGATAGAAACGCTGAACGATATCATAGGCAAACGCGAGGACGCCGAAACAACGAAAGAACTTAAAGAGATAATATGCGAAGAAGAGGCTGTGCTCGGAGCGTACGACGTTATGATATTCAACTACGGGCCGAACAAAAATTACGCCTCAGTACATATCGAACTTCCCGACACGCTGAGCGTTGACGACGTCGATAAGATCACGAGACGGATACAGGCGAACGTTTTCCGTAAGACGGGTATAATCCTGACCGGCATCGGCGTTTATTCCTTCAATACCTCCGACGATGAAGCCGCTCGGATGAGGAACGCCGTTATGGAGTCGGTCATGTCGCACGACTGGGCTTTGCAGATGCACGGCTTCTACGCCGATACGGTAAACAAAACGCTCCGTTTCGACGTCGTGATAAGCTTTGACGCCGACCGCAAGGAAGCGATAAACGTCTTATATGAAGAGATCTGCGCCGCATATCCCGATTACAGGGTCATGATTATCGCCGACGTCGACGCCTCGGATTGAGCGAAAAAGCGCAAAATGTTTTTCAGAGGATGAAATATGCCGAAATACAGTGAACAGGATCTGAAGCTCGCGGCGGAATTTCGGGAGGAGATCCACAGGGAAGCCCTGGCGATCGTTCGGAAAACGCGCCCGAGCGTTACGGAAGTGATCGATCGCCATCCGGTCGAGGATTATTTTCAGGAACATTGGGACTATCCCGGAATGTGGTATACCGTCGTCGCCGTTCCGTACGGATACAAAAGCCGCAAGGCGCTCGTTGACCGGATCCGAACGGCTCCGTCAAAAAAACGGCAAATGACCGCGGCGTAGACCGTCTGATAAAAGCAGGAGGCGTATATGTGGATTTTAGCGGCTGTTTTATCCGCGTTCTTTGCGGGTCTTACCTCGATATTTGCCAAATGCGGCATCAGAAAGACCGATTCCGACGTGGCGACCGCGATCAGAACGATAGTTGTCCTGATCTTTTCGTGGGTGATGGTGTTCATAAAAGGCTCGTATGCCGATTTGACGCATATAGACGGCAGATCGCTTCTTTTTTTGATACTGTCAGGCCTTGCGACCGGCGCTTCATGGATATGCTATTTCAAAGCCCTGTCGGTCGGCAACGTCAATAAAGTAGTACCGGTCGACAAATCGAGCACCGTTCTGACCATACTTCTCGCAATAATACTTTTCGGCGAGACGAATAACCTTGCGGTCAAGCTGATCGGCACGGCTCTTCTGACCGTCGGCATCTTTCTGATGATCGAAAAAAAGAAAAACGAAAACAAAAAAGAGAAGAGAACGTGGCTTCCTTACGCGATCGGTTCGGCGGTTTTCGCGGCGCTTACGTCGATACTTGCCAAAGTCGGGATAAGCGGCGTCGAATCGAACCTCGCAACGGCGATCCGTACCGGCGTGGTGCTTGTCATGGCGTGGATAATAGTGTACGCCAAAGGTAAGCAGAGATCGGTACCCGGTATCGACAAACGGGAACTTCGCTTCATCATTTATTCGGGCGCGGCGACGGGAGCGTCGTGGCTTTGCTATTATTACGCGATACAAAACGGAGTCGTAAGCGCGGTCGTGCCGATAGACAAAATGAGCGTGCTCATATCGGTTTTGTTTTCGGTTCTGATA
>JAEEGL016721890.1_pt1 | contig 24171 bp, 19 predicted proteins | sample 9134231 | NCBI WGS metagenome assembly JAEEGL01 (sample SAMN16246548, study PRJNA631951) | gut metagenome | biome: gut microbiome; feature: rumen; material: fiber-attached | host: Bos | place: Iran: Karaj | collected 2018-10
CATCATGATGCGCCAGCGTGCCGGTTCCATCATCAATATGGCATCGGTAGTCGGTGTGCATGGCAATGCCGGTCAGGCCAACTATGCTGCCAGCAAGGCAGGTCTCATCGCTCTGGCCAAGAGTATCGCCCAGGAGATGGGCAGCCGCGGCATCCGTGCCAACGCCATCGCTCCGGGCTTTATCGACACCGCTATGACTCAGCAACTGAGCGAAGAGGTCCGCAAGGAGTGGTGCCAGCGCATCCCCCTGCGCCGTGGCGGCACCGTCGAGGATATTGCCAACGTGGCTACCTTCCTCGCCAGCGACATGTCGAGCTACGTCACCGGTCAGGTCATCCAGGTCGATGGCGGCATGAACATGTAATTTCTTTCCAGAAATACTATCATTTAAAGGTAGGGGCGCTTTTTGTTGAAAGGCGCTCCTGCTTTTTTTTGCTTTTTTTGTTTGATTATTAGAATATTATGATTATATTTGCAGTTTGGATGAAATTGAATCCTAAAAGTCAAACGTATTATTAATTTTTATAACATCTGAACATGGACAAGAAATATTTACTTATCGTTATCGCTTTGATTATGGGGTTGAGTGCGTTGGCCCAGTCTGTCGGGCCTGAAGCAGCCCCCGAGTCAATCACCAGTTCTCCGCTCGATGCCCGGTACAATCGTCCGGCGGGAGCCTATTATTGCCACATCACATCGGTGAATGGCGTTGCTGAATACAATTCTGTCAGTAATGAATTCATCATGTTGAAGCCCAACAGTGATTACACGTTCCATGCGCTCGGCGATATCCGTCCCGAGACGCAGTTCCGTTGGCAGTGCATCAATGAAAATGGAATGGTGTTTTATGAGAGCTATACGCGTGACCTCACAGTGAATAATGAGGAGTGCTGGCAACGGACGCCCAAGCTTCGCATTAGTAATGGGGGTTCTAGCAGTGAATATTCATGGTATAATCCTTCAAATGGTATGTTGCAGATTATCTGCCCGATTAAGATGTTGACGGCTGTAAATCCCTCGCAGGTATCAGCCCAGGATGATGACATTGAATATCTGCTGTCGAGCAAGTCGCCTGTTCCCCACGGTCGTAATGATGACGGGCTCTTCTGTTCTTTCGATGGCCTGTTGCCTTACGGCAGCAATGGCCAAGGCTGGTGGCTAGGCAAGAATGCCAGCCACGTTGACGGTATAGCACAGGCCTTTGAGAAACCGACTCACCCTTATCTGCTCAAGAAGGTCTGCCTCATGATTAATAACGATGCCGTCATCACCGGAGACGTGACTTTGACCTGCAAGGTGTATCGCCTCGACAGGATTCCTGCCTATCGAACACAAGAATCGGTGTGCTTGCCCGAAGTGCCCGGCGAACTGATTGCCCTTGGCAAGGGAACGGTGACACCCTGGACGATTACTGAGAAAAACGGTCTTGTGGAGTTCAGCCTGTACAAGAGTGACCAGGCCAACCTTGATTATGCTCAAGAATGCCAGCTGACTGTAGATGTTCCCATTCTTGTGGTCATCGACGGCTACAATGAGCCTGAAGCTGCCCATCTCGTGGACTTCACGGCTAGGGCCAGCACCAATATAATGAGTGACGAGGGCTTTGGCGAGTTAGCCTACGTGAAATGCCCTGTAGAGGACAATGAGGGCTATTTCTCGGGCGACTATGAATGGCGCGGACTTAACCACCTGTTGTACGACGGCATGACGATGATGACGGGCCTCTCTATCTATATCGTAGCCGAGCACCCGTATCTCCAGTTCCTGATTGCGGGGGACGGTGAATATGAGTTTGGTGCCAGAGGTGGCTTGTTGCGGCGCGAGTATGGCAACCAGATAATCGACGGCATCAAATTTCTGGCATGGGCCCCGAGCGAGAGCGGCGAGTGGACAATGGTGTGCAACGGTAAGGAAGACTTGCCTGATTGGCTTGATATTGAACTGGTTGACAGTAAGTTGCAAGGCGAGTTCAACCACACTGTCACTGCCCAGGTGACCGCCGAGCCGCTGCCAGTGTGGCTTGATTCCCGCGAGGCGGTAGTCAGGTTTGGATTCCCCGGCACTTATCTGGACTACAAGTTCATTCAGCAAAGGGCTCCCGGCGACTACGTTGATCCTGATGACCCTCCCATCGTTATCATCAATAAACTCATAGAAATCCTCATCTATGGAAAACCGACCATTGAAGGCATGAAGCACTACGATATCAACAAGGATGGAGAACTCACCATCGCCGATGTCGATGCCTGCATCAAGATTCATTTTCACAACGAAGTAGAATAATTCTCAATACTCCGTCACCAACGCCGATTTAATCGTGGTAACGCTCGATTAAATCGGCGTCTATATGAGTTTTGTAGCGGCCTTCTCTCAAAAAACATCATGCATAAGTATTGAAAACTGCTTTTTTTTCTCTATTTTTGCACATTGGTTAAAAACGATACCACTATGCGAGAAGTCTTCATCAGTTACAAGTCCAACGACCCAAAACTCGGCAACAACGACGGGAACGTTGCCAACGAACTCTGTGCAGCCATAGAGGCCGCCGGCATTTCATGCTGGATTGCTCCCCGAGACATCGAACCCGGTGTCCGTTATGGTCGCGCCATTATGGAAGCTATCAGCAGTTGCAAAGTCATGGTTGTTGTTTTCTCAAAGCATGCCGATATCTCAGAACACATTGCCAACGAGGTGGATGCCATCTTCGCCCGTAATATTGATATTATCCCCTTCAATATTGATGGTACAAATCCTGGTTTGGAATTCGAGTACTATTTGCGCCGAATGCAATGGATTGATGCAAGTGGTGACTATCGCAAAAAGATTCCCGAACTGATTAAGGCTCTGCGTCATAAATTGGGGATTACGATCAATCCAGTCAATCAAGGGAATCAGGTAGATAAAGCGCTTGTCCCTGCTGAGCCGCCAATTAAAACCTTTAATGTAAAAGGAGTGTCATTAAGGATGATTCGTGTTGAGAGCGGCACCTTCATGATGGGTGCGACCCCTGAACAAGGTGATGATGTTGCTAGCAATGAGAAACCTGCTCATCAAGAGACCGTATCAACTTTTTATATCGGAGAAACACCAGTGACAAATTTGTTGTGGACTACAGTAATGGGCTCTGATTCTGATTCAAAGTCATTTAATGTAGAATCTATTTCTCATCCAGTAATGTATAAAAGTTGGAACAAATGTCAAAAATTCATTGCAAAGTTAAATGAGTTGACTGGAAAGCAATTCCGCTTGCCTACCGAAGCAGAATGGGAGTATGCAGCTCGTGGAGGCAAATTGAGCAAAAGCTATAAGTATTCTGGCAGTAACAATCTAGATGAGGTCGCATGGTACGATAAAAATTCAGATTTCAAAGTACATGCTGTCGCAACAAAGAAACCCAATGAATTAGGTCTATATGACATGAGTGGGAGTGTTGGGGAATGGTGCCAGGACAAAGCAGAGAATTATGATATGTTTGGTTTTAGATTCCATCATCGTATCGTCCGTGGAGCGAATGCTTATTTGCCATTAGCTTGGTGTTGTCGAGTATCGTATCGTGGCTCTTATGAGGATATTTCAGGGAATGGTGGCCCAGGATTGCGTCTAGCACTTTCTGACTAAAATGAGAGACGCAAAATTTTGCGTCTCTACATTGCATCAGCCCTCAAAAAGCCTTTACGACTTAACGTGAGGCCAAGGGCGGTCGGCCACACCAAGGCGAGGTCCTGCAATGCGGAGCCAAATAATTAGTTGTCTTTGTTGTCTGAGAAGTTGTCCGTGTTGTCTGAAAAACTTAGCGGCTTTGCTTCTTAGTGTGAGGCAAAACGTGTGCGGATGCCATTATTCGTTTAATTAGCGAAATTCGTAGTTTTAAAGTTGATTAGAGGTCGTCGCCGTCGGCGATTTCGCATTGGCACATTTCGCGGTATTCCTGCCAATCGGGGTCTTCCTCGGCCTCGAATTGCAGCGGCAGGGCAGGGAAGGGTGCCATCACCTCGTTGAACTTGCGCTGGAAGATGTGCAGCGAGCGGGTATAGAACACCCAGTTGCGCTGCCCGTCGCCGGTATAGATGCCCGTCATCACTGCCACGGGGTCGAGGGTGAAGCAGTCGTTCAGTGCATCGGTGACCTCTTCCATCATCTTGCTGTCGGCATACACGGGCAGCCCCTTGTCGTCGCCATCATAGGGCCACGTCACTTCCACGCGGTAGCGGTACAAGCCCGTCTGGATGACGTTGTCCATTGCACGACGTCCCGTGACCAGGATAAGGCGGCCGCCTTCGCCCTCGGCGGGGGCTGTCCACCAGTCGTCGCTGATTCTGAGTTTTGCCATTTTGCTGAGTTCGGTTAGGGAGAATTTGTTATTTTGTGAAACAAGTGCCACGGCTCTCGAGGGGCACGTTGCACTTGTTCTGTCTCATGATGTAGAAGATGGTTAGTTGGGATAAGTGAACATCACTGTCTCGGTCTTGACCGTGCGGTCCTCGCCCTGGTAACGAACGACATAGACATAGAAGGCTATTCTAACGGTCACATCCTGGCCATAGGTGCCTGCTGCCAACGCTCTTCTCACGTCATTATTGAGATAGTCCTGGAACAGCTTCAGGAACTTGTTCATCTCCTGGGCTGCTTGGGCGTCTTGCCTGACAAACTCTGATGCGGCACCAGTCGAGTAGTTAGCATCAGCAGCATAGCCCATCTCGTTCTCTTTGATCCATTTTTGAATATCGGTAATCAGTTGCTCGGGGCCTGAATACTCGGTGTAGCCTGCCGAGATGGCATAGGTTACGCGTGTCGGAAAATCGGGTTCGGGGCTATTGTCCCATTCACAGGACGACAAGGTCATGCCTGCGAGCAGTAGAATCACAAATAGCAAAGAGAATTTGTGTAATGATTTCATAAGCTTGATGACTAGTAGTATTTTTTACCGACTGCAAAATTACATCTAATTTTGCAATATACAGTCATGTATTCTTGATTTTTTGGCGCTGTTGACTGCTTTTTATCTCGACTGGGTGATTGGATATCGCAGTGCTACAGGCAGAGCAATCGGCGGCCAATCTATTCATGAGGTGTTATTGTTGATGCTTAAATGTTTAAAAATCAACATCTTGTCACTTTGTTCGAATGTCATGTTGCCTAATGCGAGGAATTGTCCTGAACAACTAAAAAAATGTCAAAAAATAAAAAAATTAGGCAAAAACACTTGTTAATAACTTTATTATTCTTACTTTTGCAGACCCTATTGAATACCACTAGTGTATCATGGGAAGTCGATAATCGACGCAAGGCTTTGTGGACAGGGCTTACCAGTCATTGCCTTGAGATGTGAAACAAAATAACGAATTAATGAATAAGACTTTTTTGACGATTGCAGTTTTGGCGCTGTTGACACTGTTCACCTCGGCTTATTATTCGGCCCCCGCCGATAGCCGAATCGGTTTCAAGGCTCCATCATTGGTTTTGGGCAACAACAACGGCCTGTCTCCTCTGCAGCAGCACGCTGGCGAGAATATCCTGCTCACTTTCTGGGCTTCGTCGGATGCTGATTCACGTCTTGATAATATGCGTTATGACAGGATGTCCCGGGCTGAGGGTATGGCTTTTACCCACATCTCGGTGAATATGGACCGCAGTGAGAACGTGTTTGACTGTGTCGTTGCCATCGATGACCTGAACCGTTCGTCACTGTTCAATGCTGCCGTGGCTGCGCAGGACGAGATTATCAAGCGTTGGCGTCTGGACGATGGCTACCACTCATTCCTGATTGATGCTCAGGGCAAAATTGTTGCTGTTGACCCCGATGCCAAGTCGTTGGCAGCCATCAAGTAAGCATCGTCAATTTTTTTAGGATTTAAGTTCGGGACTCTCGGTTTGTGAGGGTCTCGATTCTTTTTTGGGGCGTTTCAGTACCGGCTCGACAGCCCAGGTGAAGATTTTGACCTTGCTCATGCCATACAGGGTAATCAGTATCACCAGGGTATAGAGGATGACAAAGGGGAATGTGACGGGCAGGTCATAGCGCTTGATGACGGGCTGCAGCACCATGCCAATGATGAAATAATGGTACATGTAATGGAACATACTGGTCTTGCCGTAGTAGCGCAGCACAGGGTGGTCCTTGACGAAATGGAAAAGCAGTACCAACATGCTGGTAGAGCAGCTCAGCACCAGTATCTTCTCGGGGATATCCTCAACACGATAGTGGTCGGCACCGTTCATGAAGCCGCCGCAATGGGGAAACAGCCAGAACAACAGCGGTAGCGTCACGAGAGCAACAATAGCATGCAGGGTAATGTTGTTCCACCAGCGGGCGGGCAATGCTCCCTGACGGAAATAATAGCCGAGCAGGAAGAAAAAGAAGAAGTTGGCGGACCGTTGAAGTGCAAACGGGTTGCCCAAATAGGAAAGACCAATCAGAATGCTCAAGGCTAGTGCAATGCCCAGATAGAGTGCCGGTCGCCGCAACAATGGTTTGGGGGTATAGTAGAGTGTTACTCTCCAATAAATGAGGCTCAGCAGATACCATAACACGCCAAACGGGAAAATCTCCATGGCCGCCTTGAAACTGGCACCGCACAGCTCTATGCGCAGACTGCAGAGGAACTGGAAGATAATCAGCGTGAAGAAGAGATTAAACGCCCCGCGCCACAAATCGCGCGGCGACTGCTGGGACGAGTTCTTGCTCAAGTAACCCGAGATAAAGATGAATAACGGCATATGGAAGGAATAGAGGAATCCCATCACGGCATGGTTGACCACGTTTTGGTTGTCAAACGTGGTGATGACGTGTCCCATGATGACCAGGATGATCAAGAGGCCTTTGATTGAGTCTATGCGGTTGTCTCTAGCCATATATCGTTAAGAAAGAATCATTTGCATAATGGCAACGTCACTATAGACGCCCCCACGTTTTACCCATGCCTGCAGCACTCCGGCGTGACGGTATCCGAAGCTCTCGAACAGATTGAGGCATACCTTGTTGTCCAGCGCGATATAGACGTACAGCTGCCGCAGCCCGATGTGGTCGCGTGCGTAGGCCGTCAACCGTTCCAGCGCTTGTCGTCCCAGCCCCTTGCCGCGGTACTCGTTGGCAATGAACAGTCCCAGCTCGGCACGGTTGTTGAAGGGGTCGAAGTTGAGGAAATCGATGGTGCCGATGGGCGTTCCGTCACTGGCCAGTGTGATGATGAGGCGCAGTTGCCGTTGTGAGTAAATATCGCCCGTGTTGGTCTCGAGGTACTGCCATAACGCTTCGCGGGAATAGGGGGCAACGGTGTCGCTCACTACCCATAACGCAGTGTCGTTCTCCCACTTGTAGAGAATGTCCAGGTCGGTGGGCTCCAGTGCCCTCAGGGCTATAGTGTCATTGCTTAATAACTGATTCATGCCATTTTGGGTGAGATGATGATGCCGTGACGGTCGGCAAAGATGTGGAACGCAAGCCTCTTGCTGTCGCTGTGGGCCTTAATGAAGTCCACCAGTTGGCTGTAGGTGCGGCAACCGTCATCGATGAGCACGTTGTAGCGGCCGGTGGCGGGAATATCGGTGAGGAAATCGCTGATAGAAGTGCGCTGTGATACGTTGCCAGGGTCGTCACTGATGATGACCCATGGCCATTGCTCGGTTGTGCCCTTTGTCTTGACGGGCATCAACCGCTTGAACAGCCTGCGTGCCATGGCCATGCCTGCTCGCACGATGACACCGAGTTTGACGACGGGATAGAAGATGACGTTGAAGCGCGGGAAATGCTTACGGTAGAAAATGAGCATGGCATCGTAGAATATGCGCACATAGCGCATCGAGTCCTTGTGGGTGCTCTCGCCCTTGTAGTGAATCATGGGGGTGGGCAGCATCCAGTTCTGGTACCCGGCCTTGACGATGCGGTAGCTCAGGTCGATGTCCTCGCCGTACATGAAGAAATCCCCGTCAAAACCTCCCAACTGCTGCAGCACACTGGTGCGGCACAGCATATAGGCGCCCGACAGGATGTCGATACATTGCGGCTTTTCGTCGCTCAGGTAGCGCAGGTGGTACTTGGCAAACCAGGGCGACCGCGGGAACAGCTTCGAGAGTCCGAAAATCTTGCAGAAGGACACCCAGGGGGTAGGGAAGGAACGCTTGCTCTCGGGCAGGAACACGCCGTTGGCATCCATCATCCGGGCACCGATGGCGCCGCATTTGGGGTGTGACTCCATCCACTGGATGCCTTCCTGCAGACAGCGGGGAGTGATGATGGTGTCGGGGTTGAGAATGAGGGTAAACTCGCCTTGGGCCTGCATGATGGCCTGATTGTTGGCCCGTGCAAAGCCCACGTTCTCCTGGTTCTCGATGTAGGTGACACGGGGATGGCGGTCCCTCGAGAATGCGATGCTGTCGTCGCCCGACAGGTTATCGACAACGATGACCTCGCCGGTCATGCCCTGCATGGCCTGCTCCACGGCGCGCAGCGTCTGCTCCAGCAGATACTTCACGCGGTAGTTGACGATAACAACGGTCAGTTCCATTTCTTATAATTTAACGTGAGGGTTACTCATTTTTGTATCCGTAACTCAAAGCTGCACCAAGCGCAGTGCAATAAGGGGCATATTTGGGGATGTGGAAATGCACGTTATAGAGCCTCTCCATCATGGGGAAGACATATTTGCACGAGGTCAGCTCGGTGAGCTTGCCGATGAGCACAAAGTCCTTGAAGCCGCCATTGAGTTGGGACATCACCGCTGCCGAGCCGATGGTCTCGAGAACCATGTGGACGATTCCTGCTGCGATGTCGTTGGCCGATGGCTTGCTCTGACCCGCCTTGGCAAACAGCGAGGCTGTCACTTCGGCAAAAAAGCTGCCGAAATCCTCTTTGCAGATGTCCTTCATTCTCAGGTTGATGTTGTCGATGTCACCGCCCTCAGAAAGCTGATTCACCTCACCGATGTCGCTGGTGTGAAGCAGGAGCTGCGACAGCCCCTTCAGCGTGCCGCCGCCCATGCCGATGCCGCCGATGTGGCTAATCTCGTCACCATCGACACGCACCATCGAGGTGCCAGTGCCCATCGACACGACAATGATGTGGTCCAGCCCGCTGTCGAACCGTGCTCCCAGGCCATTGGCCTTGAACTCGTCCACATAGGTGGTGGGGCAGCCATGGATAGGCTCCATCAGGTTCCTGGCCCCAACACCGGTCAGCATGATGTGTTCGATGCTGTCCAGGGTGGTGTCGTTCTCGTGCAGGTATTTGTCCAGGACTCCAAAGATAGACGAGACGGCATCGTTACACGAGATGGACATGGGTGTCATGATGCGCTTCCCGTTCTTGATACCGAGTATCTTGGTAGAACTGATGCCGGCGTCTATGCCGATGATTATGCTCATTGTCGTTTTTTGTCTGATGGATGGTCTTGCTGTTAATTGTAGCTCGGGTCGCTGGGCAGGTTGAGCCACAGACGGTAACGATCGCCGAAGCGTGCTACCGCATTGCGCCACTGGTTGTCGTCGCCCTCTCCCATGAGCAGGTCGCGCCCGCAGTTGTCGAGCACAGCCCAGTCATGGCGCTGGAGTTCGCTGGCAATCTGGTCCTTCTCCCAGCCGCTGTACCCCACGATGAACTTGATGCGTCCTTCGACAGGTGCCCCCAGTTCCACATAACGCTTGATGGCGTCAAAATCGCCGCCGAACCACACGCCGTCGCCCACTTCGATGGCCTCGGGGACGACTTCGGGTCCCAGCGTGTGCATGTAGAACATCATCTGGGTGCCCACGGGACCGCCCAGGAACAAGGGGATTTCCTCGACCGATTCGATTTCGGGCATGATGTCGCGCAGGTTGTAGCCGGTGTAGTGGTTGACCACCACGCCCATGGCGCCCTCGCCTTCATCGGGGTCCACGATGAGTACCAGCGACCGCTTGAAGAAGAAGTCGCCAACGGTGGGTTTGGCAACCAGCAACGACCCGCGTCGCGGCAGCGGCTGCTCGTCGTTGAGATGGTATATGTCGTGGTCCCAGTCGTTCATCGTTGCAAATGTACAATAAAATCGGCATATCTGTCATCCAATTGAGGCAAAATATGCGTTTTTCGGGCTTTTCTCGCCATTCTCGGCAATAGCTGTTATATTTCTCGTGTGATATTTGCTGCCGACTCAATAAATCACCGGTTTTCACGTTATAAGTATAAACACAATAAGAGATAGCAATGAAAGTGATGAAATTTGGCGGGACTTCGGTCGGTAGCATCGATAGCCTGCTTAATCTTAGGAATATAGTCAATGCCGAGGCCAAGCCCGTGGTTGTGGTCGTTTCGGCAATGGGTGGATTCACCAACCAGCTGCTGGCGATGTGCGAGCAGGCGCAGCAGCGCGACATCTCGTGCCTGGACATGCTCGAGGCAGCACGCAAGCGTCACCACGACGCCATCGACGCCGTGGTGGTCGAGGAGATGCGCGACGAGGTCCACGCGACCATCGACCGCTTTATCGACGAGAGCCTCAAGCCCTATTATCTTGCCCTTGCGACCAATCCCCACATGCCTGTTGATGAGATTGAGCGCGTGTGCGATGCCATCGTCGCCCACGGCGAGATTCTGTCATCGGCGATTGTGACGGGCATGTTCGAGGACGGTGTGCCGCACCTGTCGCTCAACTACATGCGCACGGTGCCCGATTCCGCCGGTCGTGTCCTTGACTGGGAGGAGACCGGACGGCTTGTCGAGGAGGATTTCGCATCGATGGACGGTGGCGTGCATGTGGCACAGGGCTTTATCTCGCGCGACAAGGACTCCGGAGCCGTGACCAACCTGGGTCGTGGCGGCAGTGACTACACGGCCGCTATCCTCGCCACGCTGCTCGATGCCGAGGCGTTGGAAATCTGGACCGACGTGGATGGCTTCATGACCGCCGACCCGCGCACCCATCCCGAAGCTACCGTCATTCCACAGATGACCTATGCCCAGGCCCAGGAGATGTGTGACGCGGGAGCCAAGGTCATCTACCCACCCACCATTGCCCCCGTGGCGATGAAGCACATCCCCGTGTGGGTGAAGAACACCTTCAATCCCACGGCGCCGGGCACTGTCATTATCGACGAATAATACTTACCATCTGATACCATCAGCAACGAAAAATGTTGTATTACAGTACTTCTAACCACCAGTATACTGTTTCGCTCATGCAGGCGGTAACCAAGGGGCTGGCACCCGACGGGGGCTTGTTCATGCCTGAGAGTCTGCCGCGCTTGCCTCAGGCTTTCCTGCGCAACATGAGTGCCATGACGTTGCAGGAGATGGCCTATGCTATCGCCTCGTTTGCCCTCAAAGGGGATGTTCCTGCCGATGTGTTGCATGATATCGTCTTTGACTCGCTGTTTTTTGATATACCCCTGGTTACCACTGCCGGTGGAAACCATGTGCTTGAGCTCTTTCACGGCCCCACGATGGCGTTTAAGGATGTGGGGACACGCTTCATGGCCCGTTTGCTCAACTACTATCGCTCGCAGCATCCCGAGTGGACCACGCTCAATGTCCTGGTGCCCACCAGTGGCGACACGGGCAGCGCAGTGGCCAACAGTTTTTGGCGCATGCCCGGTGTGAACGTCTATGTCCTCTATCCGCGTGGTGCCGTCAACAAGATACAGAAGGCGCAGTTTGCCTCCTTGGGCGGTAATGTGATGGCCATCGAGGTCAACGGCTCGTTTGATGACTGCAAGTCACTGGTCGAGCAGGCCTTCATGGACGCTGAACTCAACGAGGCCATGCGTCTCACCAGCGCCATGTCCATCAACTATGCCCGTATCATCCCCCAGATGGTGTACTACTTCTGGGCTTATGCCCAACTGGTGAAGCAGCAGGTAGATGTGAGCAATCTGGTGTTTGCTGTGCCATGTTCCAATCTGGGCAATCTGACTAGCGGACTGATGGCTCAGGCGATGGGTTTGCCCGTCAAGCGCTTCGTCAGTGTCGAGAACCAGAACAATATCTTCTTCAACTACGTCAGGACGGGAGTGTTCACGCCCAAGCCCACGCAGTACAGCATTGCACCGGCTCTGGATGCCGGATGCCCCAACAACTTCGGGCGCATCGTCGATTTGCTGGGTTCCCATGAGAACATCTGCCGCCACATCCATGCCTACAGTTACAATGACAACCAGATTATAGACACCATTCTGCACACCTATGATGACGAGGGGTATCTGTTGGATCCTCACAGTGCAGTCGCCTATCGGGCGATGGCCGAGGACTTGCTGCCCGGTGAGACTGGTGTGGCTCTCGCGACAGCCCATCCAGCCAAACTCAAGGACATGATGGAACGCATCATCGAGGAACCTGTCGTTCTGCCGGCACAGCTGTCTCGGTTCTTGAACGGCGACTTGCATGTCAAGAAGATGAACAACGGTTTTACCGCGTTCAAGCAGTTGCTGCTGTCTAAAGCATGACGCTTGAGTGTTTTTTTCCGTTTTTAGCGCATTTTTTATCAATTGGATATAGAATATCTGCTAATTTCTGTATATTTGCAGAAATTATTGATATTCTAATTGTTTATTGTTGTGCCCGACACAAATCCCAGGGTATTGAGCTTTATGAAGAAATTTTCAATGATTAGTTTGTTTTTGCTGCTGCTGGCAGTGGTGTCAGTGAGCTGCGCCGATCCCACACTCAATGATTATGTGAATGAGTTCAAGAACAGGCTGCCCGAGGACATGGGCAGCGGTCTTGTGATGACCGATGTGAGCATTGTCGATGACTTCGTTCAGATTGAATGCACGTCGGATGAGAGCGAACTCAAACTGGACAACCCGCTGATTAAGTCGATTTTGCCTAGTGTGGCTGAACCGATTAAGGCCTCATTCCTGGATACCGCTGACATGAAGGACTTCATGCAGGCTTGCTCTGACGAGGGTAAGGGTTTCCGCATGATAATGAAAGGCGCTCAGTCGGGTGAGTCGATGGTCATGTTCGAGGTTACACCCGATGAAGTGAAAGCCAAATTCCCGCCCAGGACAAAAGAGTAGTTACAAAACAACCTATCAGGCCTCCGATTCGCGTCACAGTGAGTCGGAGGCTTTTTTTGTGCTGTAGTGATTACGTTAGAGGAGGAAGAAGAGCGAGACGCCGATGACCGAGATGAAGGCACCCAGCAGACTCTTGGCGGTGATGGGTTGCTTGAAAAGCCACCAGGCGGGCAGGATAATGATAATGGGCGTCAATGCCATCAGGGTGCTGGCGATGCCGGCAGCAGTGTATTGGACGGCGAGCAGCGATGCGCCCACGCCGATAAAGGGCCCGAAAATCGTTGTGGCAACAGCGGCAATAACGCCCTTGCGGTCTCTAATGCCCTTGTTTAATGGTGCGAAGCCTTCTCGCAGTGCCATGAGTATGATGAAACCGATGGTTCCTGCGATACAGCGGAAAAAGTTGGCATGGAACGGCAGCATCCATCCTGCCAGGTCGGTTGTCAGCGTGGCCTCGTAGTGGTCCATGCCTATCTTGCTCAGTACCAGGCCGACACCTTGGCACACGGCGGCACCGATGGCAAATAACACGCCAGCCAGCGGCAGTTTGAGCGACAGCTTGTGGTCATCGCCGCGTCCCAGCACGGTGATGGCGATGCCGGCCAGGGTGACAATCATGGCCAGGATGGCAGTGGGGCGTATTTCCTGACCCAGCGTGAACCACGCCATGATGGCGGCTGTGATGGGGGCCAGCGTCATAAACAGTTGGCCGAACTTCGAGCCGATGATGATGTAGCACTGGAACAGGCAGAAGTCGCCGATGACATAGCCCACCAAGCCCGAAAGCATCATCCACAGGTAGGCCTCGTTACTCGCCGCAGCGGGCAGGGGAGAACCCGACAAGGCCCAAAACATGATGCACGAGAAAAAGAGGGCGATAACCATGCGCATCAAGTTGAGCGTCAGGTTGCCCATGCGTTTGCTGCCGAACTCGCTCAACAGCGCTGTCGCTGTCCATGAGAACGCCACGCCTATTGAAATCAGTTCACCGACGTATTGCATGGCTGCAAAATTAGTCAATAGTTGATAGATAATTGTCGATAGGGGCTGTTTTTTTGCCTGTTTTTTCTTTGGTGACGTTTTTACCATTTTTTCGGTAGTTTCAATCCAAACGCTAAAAAACTAATAACTGCCGCCCAAAAAACTGTCAATGTGAGTTGAAAACTGAAAACTTTTCACTAAATTTGCAGGTTAATAAATATCTTTTTGCCTGCTGGTTTATATCAACAGGCTGAATAACAATTGATTAAAGCAAATCACAAAACCAAGATATGAGCGAAAAGACTACTGGAAAGAAGAAAAACAAGCGTCGTAGCATTGCCCGCAAGATGTGGACAGCGTTTGCCATTTTTGTGGGACTCGTGGCGCTGATGTTTGTGTTGATTTACAATGGTGTGATAGGCTATATGCCCCCCATCGACCAGTTGAAGAACCCCACCGACAAGTTCGCATCGACCATTTACAGTGCCGACGGTGTGGAAATGGGCCGCTACTACCGCAGCCGCAGCAACCGCATCTATGTGGACTTTGATGAGATGTCGCCGCACTTGACCGATGCCTTGATTGCCACCGAGGACTCTCGTTTTGACGAGCATTCGGGCATCGATGTCAAAGCTATCGGCCGCGCTGTCATCAAGCGCATCCTCATGGGCCAGAAGAGTGCCGGTGGTGGCAGTACCATCACCCAGCAGCTTGCCAAGCAGCTGTATTCGCCCGAGAGCCACAACATCTTTGAGCGCGCCTTGAAAAAGCCGGTCGAGTGGGTCATTGCAGTGAAACTCGAGCGCTACTATACCAAGGACGAGATCATCAAGATGTACTTCAACCAGTTTGACTTCCTCAACAACGCTGTCGGCATCAAGATGGCATCCGAGGTCTATTTTGACAAGGATCCTAAGGACTTGAACATCCAGGAAGCGGCAACGCTGGTGGGCATGTGCAAGAATCCGTCTTATTATAACCCTGTGCGCTATGGCGAGCGCACCCGTCAACGCCGCAATGTGGTGTTTGAGCAGATGGTCAAGGCTGGCTACCTGAGCGAAACCGAGTGTGAGCAGCTCAAGGCCCTGCCCCTGGTTATCAAGTTCAAAAAACTGGACCACAACGACGGACCGGCTCCCTACTTCCGCGAGGAGCTGCGCCGTGTGATGAGCGCCAAGAAGCCTAAACGCAGCGATTACCCGTCATGGAACCAGCAGGCGTTTGTCGACGACTCGGTAGCATGGGAGGTGAATCCGCTCTACGGCTGGTGCAACAAGAACACCAAGCCCGACGGCTCACATTATGATATCTACACCGATGGTTTGAAGATTTATACCACCATCGATTCCCGCATGCAGGAATATGCCGAGAAGGCAGTACACAAGCACATGAGCAAGACGTTGCAGCCTGCCTTCCTGCGTGAGCGTGGTGGCACCAAGAATCCTTACACCAACAACAAGAATGAGCTCTCCAGCGCTGGCAAGCAGGCGCTCATCAATGCTGCTATTCGCCACAGCGAGCGCTACCGTGTGCTCAAGAGCCAGGGCAAGAGTGATGCTGAAATCATGGACAACTTCAAGAAGCCGACCCAGATGCATCTGTTTAACTATGAGGGCGGCTTTGATGCTCAGATGACGCCGCTCGACTCTTTGCTCTATACCAAGTCGTTCCTGCGTTGCGCCATGATGTCGATGGATCCTGTCACGGGCTTTGTCAAGGCCTATGTGGGTGGTCCCAACTTCCGCTTCTTCAAGTATGACATGGTTTCGACCGGTCGTCGCCAGATTGGTTCGACCGTGAAACCGTTTGTCTATTCCCAGGCGATTGAGTTTGGTGGCTTGACGCCTTGCTCAACGCGTCCTGGCGGTGCCCCCAACATCATCTGGCACAACGAGGTGTATAATCCTGCCAATGAGGGTAGCGGCAGTGGTATGACGCTGAAACAGGCGTTGACCTACTCCAAGAACTGGATTTCGGCCGGCTTCATGCGCGGTACGCGCGAGAACTGGATTGAGCGCAACGGCTACTATACCATGGCGCCCGACGAGTTGGCGAAGTGGATGCACAGCTTCGGTATCACGAGCTACCTTGACCCCGTGCCCGCGTTGAGCTTGGGCGCCTGTGAGGTATCGCTGCGTGAGATGGTGGCTGCCTATTCGGCATTTGCCAACGGTGGTATGCGCGTTGAACCCGTGTATGTGTCACGCATTACCGACAACCGCGGTAACGTGCTCGCCGAGTTCACGGGCAACCAGACCGAGATTATGAGCGAGGACACCTACCTGAAGATGCTCTCGATGCTCTTGAACGTTGTCAACGAGGGTACCGGTGCGCGTCTGCGCTACGCCTATGGCATCAATGCTGAGATGGGTGGCAAGACCGGTACGACCAACTTCCACAGCGACGGTTGGTTCATGGGCTTCACACCCGAACTCGTGACCGGTGTGTGGGTAGGCGGTGAGGAGCGCTACATCCACTTCAACAGCATGGCAATGGGTCAGGGTGCCGAGGCGGCGCTTCCCATCCTGGGCTACTTCATGAAGTGGATATATGACGACAAGAACCTTCCCTACAAGCAGAGCACCAAGTTTGACTTCCCCAAAGGATTCAATCCCTGTGGTGACGAACTGGGCGGCTACTACGGCGCTGGCGGCGGAAGCTGGTCCGGCGGTGGCGGTGGCGGCGGCGACGCTGGCGGCGACGGCGGTGGTGGCGGCGACGATGCTGCAACCGAAGGACTGTTTGATTAGTTAATAGTTAATAGAGAATAGTTAATAGTTGCTTTATGGCAGACAGTTTGACTTTTGATAAGAGCAAGGATTTTGCTATAAGGATAGTCAATCTCTGTAAATACCTGCGTACTGACAAACGCGAGTTTATCTTGTCTAAACAACTCTTACGCTCTGGAACCTCGATAGGTGCCAACATCTCTGAAGCGTTATATGGCGTCAGCCGTAAAGACTTTCTTGCTAAAGCGTTCATCTCGTTAAAAGAATGTGCTGAAACTAAATATTGGCTAGAATTACTGTTCAAGACTGATTATTTATCAGAAAGTGAGTTTAATAGCATCGATAGAGACTGTACCGAACTACTTAAACTTTTGACCAAAATAGTTAAGACTACAAGGCAAAATGATTCTGATGAATAAACAAGATAAGAAAAGGGACTTTAACAAATCTGTTAGAGTCCCTTTCTTTATTTTTAATAGCAACTATTAACTATTCTCTATTAACTATTAACTTGAATAAAATTCCTTTTTGGCGGCGGCTAGGGTGTTTTTCATCAGGGAGCAGATGGTCATGGGGCCAACGCCGCCGGGGACGGGGGTGATGTACTCACACTTGGGAGCCACCTCGTCAAATTTCACGTCGCCATTCAGGCGGTAGCCGGTCTTGCTGTTGGGGTCGGCAACGCGGGTGGTGCCCACGTCGATGACAACGGCGCCTTCTTTCACCATGTCGGCGGTGACGAAGTCGGGACGGCCGATGGCGGCGATGATGATGTCGGCCTGGCGGCACTCCTCCTTCAAGGTTGCCGAGTGGCTGTGGCACACGGTCACCGTCGAGTCGCCGTGATTCTTTTGGAGCATGAGCTGAGCCATGGGCTTGCCCACGATGTTGCTGCGGCCCAGCACCACGCACTTTTTGCCCGAGGTGGGGATGTTGTAGCGCTGCAGCAGCGTGACGATGCCCAGAGGGGTGGCTGAAATGAAGCTCGGCAGACCCAGCGTCATGCGGCCGGCGTTCATCGGGTGGATGCCGTCAACATCCTTGCGGTAATCGATGGCATTGATAACCTTCTGCTCGTTGATGTGCTTGGGCAAGGGAAGTTGCACGATAAAGCCGTCAACGTCGGGGTCTTCGTTCAGTTGCTTGATGCAAGCCAGCAGATCCTCCTCAGTGGCATCAGCCTCCATGCGGATGAGCGACGACTTGAAACCGCATTTCTCGCAAGCGATGACCTTGTTCTTCACATAGGATTCAGAACCACCGTCATGACCCACCAGCACAGCAGCCAGGTGCGGGCGCTTCTGTCCTGCAGCAATCATCTGGTCCACTTCTGCCTTGATCTCTTCCTTGATGGTAGCGGCAGTTGTTTTTCCGTCTATCAGTTTCATGCTTCTTTGTATATTTTTTTGATTGTTATGTTCTTGTTCTTGAAATCGGCCACAAAATTACTGCAAAAAAATCATATATGGAGCACATTAAAGAAACTTTTCCATAATAACCCTTGTTTTATGAGTGTTTTAGCGAGACGCATGATGAGTGAATCTCTTGCTGAGACCGACGATTAACTGACAAGAAGTCGACTTGCAAGGATGGATTTGATACTACCGATAACAGTTAATGATACAACTAAATTCTATTAAGTTGTTGTGAAATGATATAAATGTACTATATTTGCAAAGTAAACTAACTTTAAATGATTCACTAATGAAGAAAAAAGAATCGTCTATGAAAAATTTCTTAACTCTTCTCTTTGTTTTGGCATTGGGAGTAATCGGTTATTATGGTTATGAATACTTTGTGGATGGTGAAGAACCTCCTGGCGACCACCCAGGTAGTAATACAACACCAAAGACTGAATACGTTACCGTTAAAGGTGTGAAGTTCAAGATGGTGAGAGTCGATGGGGGCACATACACAAAGAGCGGCAGTGGGAGTACTACGAATCAGGTGTCCGTATCAAGTTTTAGCATCGGTGCTACCGAGGTGACCCAAGAGTTATGGATTGCCGTAATGGGTAGTAATCCGAGTTACTTCTCCAATGAGAAAAATTTTAAAGATGATTTGGATAATATGCAACGTCCTGTGGAGAGTTTTTCATGGAGCGACTGCAGAACGTTCATCAACAAGTTGAACAAGTTGACGGGTAAAAAGTTCAGACTACCCAAAGAGGCGGAGTGGGAATTCGCCGCTCGTGGTGGTAACAATAGTAAGAACTACCATTACTCGGGCGGTAACGAAATCCACTCAACGACATGGTATTATTGGAGTGCTAATAGAAGGACTCATCCTGTAGCCACAAAATCTATGAATGAATTAGGTTTATTTGATATGAGTGGCAACGTGGAGGAAATATGTGAGGACAGCCGTTCGGGCCACGGTGGCAGTTGGTCTTCATACCAAAGTGAATGCTACCCAGATTCGCGAAGTAGCAACACCTGCCCTGATAAGCGCGTTGGCTTCCGCCTTGCCCTTTAATTTGTGTGAATCCATTGGTGAGATTGCTGCGGTAACGACAGCGTTCAATCATAGAAGTGGAGTGCATGGCAATTGCCGGGCACTCCGCTTTGTGTCATGATAGGTTACTGAATAGATTGAGCGGTCGCTCAAACGGGGTCCACGTCGTAGTAGAGGCGTACCGACTTCATGCGGTCGTCGCTGGCGAGCATCTGTTCGTAGAGGTCGCGCAGGATTTTCTTCACTTTGCTCATCGACGCTGCAGTCTCCATCTTGAGGGTGATTTGGCGGATGTAGAGGTTCTGCACCCTGGCCACAAAGGGCGCCATCGGACCCAACACGCGTGTACCGAAGACTTGTCGCAGCAAGCCGCTGTAGCGCACCGCCAATTCGCCAACGACGACGTCCTCGCGATGCTTGAGGTAGATGTTGATGACCTTGGTGAACGGCGGATAGCCAAATTTCTGACGGTCAGCCAATTCATGCTCGTAAAAGCCCTCGTAATCGTGTGCCTGCACATACTTGATGACGTCGTGCTCGGGGTTGCTGGTCTGGATGATGACCTGGCCCTGCTTGTGGGCGCGACCGGCACGACCCGATACCTGCTCGAGCATGTCGAAAGCGCGCTCGTGGCTGCGGAAGTCCGGGAAGTTAATCATCGTGTCGGCATTGAGGATGCCCACGATGCTCACAGCGTCAAAGTCGAGTCCCTTGGTCACCATCTGGGTGCCCACGAGGATGTTGGTGCGGTGATTGGAGAACTCGTCGATGATGCGGTCGTAGCTGTTCTTGCTGCGCGTGGTGTCCAGGTCCATGCGTGATATCTTCTCGCCGGGGAACACGGCGTCGATGTCGTCCTCGATACGCTCGGTGCCATAGCCGATAATCTCCAATCCAGGCAGTTGGCATGCTGGGCACAGGTCGGGCAGGGGAATGGTGTAGCCGCAATAGTGGCACACCAGGCTGCGGTTGTGCTTGTGATAGGTGAGCGACACGTCGCAGTTCTCGCACTTGGGCACGCTGCCGCATTCCTTGCAACGCACCATGGGCGAATAGCCGCGGCGGTTCTGGAACAGGATGACCTGTTCACCGTTTTTCAAAGCTTTACGGCAGCTGGCTAACAGTTCGTTGCTGAACATGCCCTGCATCTCTCGGCGCTTGCGGGCGTCGATGGTGTCGATGACCTTGACGTCGGGCATCTGGATGTCGCCATAGCGTGTCAATAGCTTGACCAGCCCATACTGTCCTGACAGGGCGCGGTGATAGACCTCGATGGCGGGCGTTGCCGACCCCAGCACTGTCTTGGCGCCGTGCATCTGTGCCAGCACCATGGCGGCGTTGCGGCCGTTGTAGCGTGGAGCGGGGTCCTGTTGCTTGTAGCTGCTGTCGTGCTCCTCGTCGACGATGACGAGCCCCAGGTTGGAGTAGGGGAGGAATACCGACGAGCGCACCCCGATGACCACACACGGCTCATTGCTCTCCAGCAGGCGTTTCCAGATGTCCACGCGCTCGTTGTCGCTGAATTTGGAGTGATAGATGAGCAGTTTATCGCCGAATACGCGTCTCAAGCGGCGTGTCAGTTGGGTCGTCAGGGCGATTTCGGGCACGAGGTAGAGCACCTGCTTGCCCAGGCGCAGGGCGTCGGCGATGAGGTGCATATAGACCGACGTCTTGCCACTGCTGGTCACGCCGTGCAGCAACGTGATGGCGTGCTGGCGCATCGACAGGTGGATTTCATCGTAGGCCCGTTTTTGTTCTTGGCTCAGCAAGGGCGGTTCCTCCAGCACGCTGCCCAAGTCGGCAAAGCGATTGATTTCCTTCTTGTAGATTTCAAAGATACCGCGTTTCACCGCTTCATGGAGCACGGCGTTGCTCACACCAGCCCGTTTCAGCAGGTTTTCCTTGCTCACTTCGCGCACTTCACCGCTCTGCAACCAGTGCGACTGGTCGATGTAGGCAAGCAGCAGCACTTCCTGTTTGGGAGCCCGCTTGAGTTGGTCAAAGAACTGATGCAGAGCCTGTTCGTCGTCTCGCGAGATGGTCAGCCTCACGCACGGCTCTGTCTTGGGACGGTAATTATCGACGACGCGCTCGCTCACGTGCAGGGCGTCCATGTCCAACAAGTGGCTGACATTTCGTTCTACGGTCTTGAATCCGGTCGCCTTGGCAATTTCGGCAATCTGAACGCGTCCCCGCTGGGCGGTGAAGTCCAGGATGACCCGTTCACGATCGGTCAACTGCCCTGGCTCGTTCTCCTCAAAGTCGGGATTGACGCTGATTGTGGTCTCGCTTTCCACCTTCAGTCCCGAGGGGACAGCAGCCTTATAGACCTCTCCCATGGAGCACAGGTAGTAGTCGGCTATCCATTGCCAGAAATCGAGCTGCGGATGCCGCAAGATGGGCTTGTCGTCAAGCGTGCCCAACACCTCTTTTACATCATACCCTTTTGGCTCCAGGTCATGCAGATTCACCACGATGGCGGTGAAGATTTTTTTGCGCCCGAAAGGCACCAGCACGCGCATCCCGATAGAGAGTTTCAACCCCTCGGGAATGCGGTAAGTATAGGTGCCAGGAAGAGCCAATGGCAGCAATGTTTCGGCAAATTTGGGCATATTTTTTATTGACTTAAATATTCGCTTTAAACTTATGATTTATTTCAAGTGAAAATCAGTTGATAACGCAGTAATAATTATGAAATGAAAGAAAAGTTGTAATCGATTATTTTTATTTAAACAATCACTTTATATTCATATTGATAAACCAAGAATTGTCAATTAGATAAGTTGATTTTATCCAAAAATTGGTGATAAATGCGGTTTTCCTTGATGGCAGTGGCTGTCCAGCTCACTTCGGGAGGCAGTTGCTGGTCGATGTTGCCACTCAGCAATTGGACTGCTCGCATGGTGAACCGCTCTACAAAATGCTCTCCCAAGTCGATGGCATTTTCGCGGCCGACGGCCTCGGCGGTTCCGATGACATTGGTGGCCACGACATGGGCTCCGCAGGACAGTGCCTCGATGACAACCAGGGGCAGTCCTTCAAGGCTGCTGGGGAGCACCAGCAGGTCGACGCAGTTGAGCAGTTCGGGGATTTCCTCGGGCGGTACTTTGCCGGTGAAGCGGCATTTCACTCCCTTGGCTTCCATGAGATGACGCGTTTCCTCGAGTTGGACGCCGTCGCCGATGGCCCAGAACGAGAGTTTGCCGTTGTATTGGTGTTGTATTTCGGAGTAGATTTCGGGGAGCAACGTCACGTTTTTCACGGGTTCAAAGCGTCCGACAAAGGCAACGACCTTTTCATCGTCGTCCACGCCGTGTTTCTTCCTCAGTTGGGCGCGTTTCACGTCGCTGTACCGCTCGAACTGGGCGCTGGCGCCGTTGAGCAGCACCTCGGCAGGGAAGCCGTTGGTGAGCTCGGCGTGGGCTTTGTCGAGCAGTCCCTGGCTGACGAAGAAATTGCAGGTAGCGCGATGCAAAAGTTTGATGGTCTGTTCTTTAATCATCGGGTCGCGAGGGGGGTCGGTGTAGATGCTTGCACCATGCCATGTGATAAAACAGGGAATGTGCAGTTTCTTGCCGGCGAACACGGCGACATGACCCATGATGCGGTCGTGGGCGCTGACCAGGTCGCTGCCGCGCATCTCCCAGCCCATACGGTGCAGGCACCGCATGAAGGCTCGCGGCGGCTTGTGGAACAGGCGGTGCATGATGGCGTCGGACCATCGGCGCCTGAACCAGGTGACGTGGATTTTCACGCCGTCGGCTTCGATTTCGTCGGGGCGGTAAGGCACTCGCGGGGTGTGGCGCAAGAGGCGCATCAGCCAGCCGTCATAGACCTGCAACATGTGCACATTTATCTCGTAGTCAGCCACTTGCTGCAAGTGCTTCACGCGATTGATGACGGCATTGAACACGCCTAACCTGCGGTTGATGTCGCCTTCAAAAAGAACTGCGATATGTTTCATTGCTCTCGGATTGTTTTAGTCTAGCAAATTTACACATCTTTTGTCAATTGTGCAAGCCGCGATGCCCTTTTCGGGTCAAAAAGGCACAAAAAACAAGGTCAAGCATGTTGCTCAACCTCGTCTCTAGTAGCGGGAGCCAGACTCGAACTGACGACCTTTGGGTTATGAGCCCAACGAGCTGCCACTGCTCCATCCCGCAATTTGCGAGTGCAAAGGTAATGCTTTTTCTTGACCTGGCAAGCAAAAAAGGGCAAAATATATGCTTTTTAACATATTTTTACTGAAAATGGTGGGGTTTTGGAGCAAAAAAGACCCGTCGCGGTACCCAAAAAGTGGGAAATCCCGCGACGGGTGATGAATCTGAAGGGGTCAATTACAGGCCTAAGCCCTTAAAGAAATCGTGGCCCTTGTTGTCCACGAGGATGAATGCGGGGAAGTCCACGACGCGGATTTTCCACACTGCTTCCATGCCCAACTCGGGATACTCGACGCACTCGATGCTCTTGATGCTCTCCTGCGAGAGGATGGCTGCGGGACCGCCGATGCTGCCCAGGTAGAAACCGCCGTGCTTCTTGCAGGCGTCGGTCACTTCCTGGCTGCGGTTGCCCTTGGCAATCATCACCATGCTGCCGCCGAGGCTCTGGAACAGGTCAACATAGGGGTCCATGCGGTTGGCCGTCGTCGGGCCCATCGAGCCGCAAGGCATACCCTTCGGGGTCTTGGCGGGACCGGCATACAGCACGGGATGGTCCTTGATGTACTGGGGGATGCCCTCGCCGCGGTCATAGCGCTCTTTCCACTTGGCGTGGGCGATGTCGCGGCCCACAATGATGGTGCCGCTGAGCGACACGCGGGTCGATACGGGATACTTGTCGAGGATGGCGAGTGTCTCGCTCATGGGACGGTCCAGGTCAATCTTGATGCCGTCACCCTCGCCAGCCTGGCGCAGTTCCTCGGGAATCAGCTCGGTGGGCTTGTCGTCGAGTTTCTCGATCCACACGCCGTCCTTGTTGATTTTGGCCTTGATGTTGCGGTCGGCACTGCAGCTCACGCCCA
>JAEEGL010411369.1_pt1 | contig 24170 bp, 12 predicted proteins | sample 9134231 | NCBI WGS metagenome assembly JAEEGL01 (sample SAMN16246548, study PRJNA631951) | gut metagenome | biome: gut microbiome; feature: rumen; material: fiber-attached | host: Bos | place: Iran: Karaj | collected 2018-10
ACCCCGTGAGGGCGGGGATTGTGGACGACCCCGGCGACTACGCCTGGAGCGGCTACGGCGCGGCGTGCGCCGGGGACGCCGCCGCGAAGCGCGCGCTGCTCTCCACCTGCTTCGGCAATGCGGCCATGGCCGCCAAGTGGGAGGCATACCAGTCCATGCTCGAGGCGAAGGTCGCCAGGGACGCCGCCGCCAACGAGACCGGGGCGGCAGCCGACGATGCGGATGGGGCATCGGACGGCGGCGAGGACAAGGCCGCGAAAGCGAAGACCGTAATCCGGTCAAACGAAGGAAGGAGCGTGGCGGAGACGATGCGCGAGCGTGACAGGGGGATCGCGAGGGGGCTGGCCATCGGTTCGCGCGGATTCGTCCTGTCGGCAGTGGTGAGGTTCTCGCCGGGCAGGCACACCCCGCCCTCCCCCAGGCCGATCGGGGTGGGCGAGTTCAGGACGCCGCTTTTCTGCGCGGGAAGGCGATGGGCGTAAGGCGAAAAAGGAGCGATTGAAATGGATTCTTTATCTGATAAAAGGGTGTCTCCCTTAAAATCCCATGGGGTTTGCAAAAAAATAGGAAGCGGTTTATAGTCATAAGGAGGAACAAAATGGCTGACAAGGAAATATCAATCTCTGCGGAGACCCGCGCGGCGGGCAAAATAAAGCTCACCTGCGCCGAACCAGGGGAGTGGCGGTTTTCAATCGTGGCGGAGCAGGGCGCCGCTGAGGAGGCGCGCATCTCCCTTGACTCGCCAGAGGAGGCTTTCCCTCCGAAGTTCGAGGTCGTATTCTCCGTGCCGCAGGGCGACGTCCGCCACATCTGGCACCCCGGCGCCGAACACGGCTTTGTCCCGCCTGACTGGGACGGCCGCGGCCACCACCGCACCAGCATCGCCACCGGGATGCCCATCATAGCCCTCGTGGGCCTCAATGACGTAAACCGCCTGACAGTTGTCTGCTCCGAGGCGTCCCGCGTCTTGGACACCAAGGCCGGCATCGTGGAGGAGTCTGGCGAAGTCCGCTTCGTCATCGGATTCTTCAACGCGCCTGAGGCTCCTCTGCGCCACTACGAGGCCACGCTGCGCTTCGAAGCCTCCCCGCGCTTCTTCGCGGAGGTGGTTCGCGAGGCGTCGGCCTGGCTTTCGGCGCGCCCTGGCTACGCGCCATGCGTTGCGCCCCCAGCGGCATTCGAGCCGCTCTATTCTTCGTGGTATGCCTTCCACCAGGACCTTTTCGCCGCAGAACTCGAGGCCGAGTGCGCAAAGGCGGCGAAGGACGGCATGCGCGCGATAATCCTCGACGACGGCTGGCAGACTGACGACAACTCCCGCGGCTACGCCTTCTGCGGCGACTGGGAGGTCTCGCGCCGCCGCTTCCCCGACGGCATGGCCGCCCATGTGGCGCGCGTCCATGCCCTCGGCATGAAATACATCGTCTGGTATTCTGTTCCGTTCGTGGGCCACAAGAGCCGCAACTACGCCCGCTTTCGGGGCAAGTTCCTCTCCGACATCCCCCACCTCCACGCCTCAGTCCTCGACCCGCGCTTCCGCGAGGTGCGAGATTTCCTTGCCGGCACCTACGAGAGCGCCCTGCGCGAGTGGGACATCGACGGCTTCAAGCTCGACTTCATCGACAGCTTCCGCTTCAATGGCGAAGACCCCGCCGCGAAGGAGAACTTCGCCGGACGCGACATCCGCTCTCTCCCCGAGGCCGTGGACGCGCTGCTCTCCGACATCATGCGCCGCCTCCGCGCCATCAAGCCCGACATTCTCATTGAGTTCCGCCAGTCATACATCGGCCCGGCCATCCGCGCCTACGGCAACATGATCCGCGCAGGCGACTGCCCCGCCGACTCCTGCGCCAACCGCATCCGCATCGCCAACCTGCGGCTCACCTCCGGCGCGACGGCCGTCCACTCGGACATGCTGATGTGGCATCCGACCGCGACGGCCGAGGAGGCCGCGCAGCAGGTCCTGGCTTCGCTCTTCGGCGTAATTCAGTATTCGATGCGGCTGGGTTCCCTCCCGCCAGAGCACCACGCTATGATGCGCCACTGGATCGTCTTCACGCAGGAACACCGCGAGGCGCTTCTCCACGGCGACTTCCGCCCGCACGGCCCCGCCGAATGCTACACCATCCTGGAAGGCTCGACCGCCAACGAGGCTGTCTTCGCCGTCTATGCGGAAAACACCACATGCGTGGTGGCGCAGCCAAAGGCCACGGTCATTGTCGTGAACGCCACCGGCCACGATTCCCTCTGTCTCGACTTGGCGGCTGCGCCGGATTCGGCCGAGGCCTTCGACACCTTCGGCGCATCGGCTGGGATGCCTGCGCTGGCCGCCGGCATCCAGCGCGTCGCAGTTCCACCCTCGGGCTACATCCGCCTCCGCTTTTCCGCAGGCCTTCTCCCCTCCGGGCGAATCGTCGTCGGCGCGAACTACTGGGCCAGCCATGCGGCCACGCAGATGTGGCGCAAGTGGGACGCCAAGGCCGTCGAGGAGGACCTGCGCGTCCTCTCCGCCGCCGGAATCCGCATGCTGCGCGTCTTCCCGAACTGGGCCGACTTCCAGCCCATCCACGCCTGCTTCCTTTCCGGCAACAACTGCCGGAAGGTCCGGGAGACGCGGATGTTCGACTCCGAGGAGCCGTTTCCCGACACGCCATGCGGCCGCGCCGGGGTCGATGAGCGCATGGTAGAGCGATTCGAGGCCTTCTGCGACATGGCGGACGCCTTCGGCATCCGCCTCATCGTGCCGCTCCTTACCGGGCAGATGACCTTCCGCAACTACATTCCGCCGGCGCTCGCCAACCTCGACCCCTTCAGCGACCCCTACGCGCTGATGTGGGAGGGGCGCTACCTGGAGTGCTTGGTGGCGCGCCTCAAGGCGAAGCGGGCCATCGTCGCATGGGAAAGCGGCAACGAGGCGTGCGTCCTTGGTGAGAACCGCGGCCCGGCGACCTCCGAAGCCTGGCTGCGCTATGTCCACCAGACAATCCGCTGCGCCGACCCGTCGCGCCCCGTGATTGGCGTCAATGGCCTGTTTGTGCCGGAGGACGCCGACTGGCCGTCCTCCATGAACGGATGCCTCTCGGACTTTGTTACGACGCATCCCTATGGCTTCTGGGGCGACGTTTACAACGACGACTTCAATTCCGTCCGCTCGCTCACCTTTGCCGCCGCGCAGACGCTGGCGCTGGGGCAGGTCGCCGGCAAGCCGGCATTCGTCGAGGAGCATGGCGCCCGCCGCCAGGAGCAGACGAGCCAGGGCGGCGTCGCCCGCTATATGCGCGGCATGTTGTGGAACCTCTGGGCCGTCGATGCCAGGGCGATGCTCTGGTGGTGCGCCTACGACCAGACCGGCCAGACCATCGCCCCATACAACTGGCGCGAGCCTTGCGTGGAGCTTGGCCTCTTCAAACGCGACCGCTCGCCCTATCCCGCCGCAGCGGCACTTGGCAAGTTCGCGGCGATGCAGGAGTCGCTCCCATTCGCGGCGCTGCCCAAGGCGAAGCCGGATGCAGTCGTCATCTCGGCGGACGAGGACGTGATCCACTCCTCCTTCGTGCTTGCTCGCCAGGCGGGCATCTTCCCCGCCTTCGCAAGCCCTGAGAAGCCGCTGCCTGCGGCCGACTGCTACTTCCTGTCCGACGCCCTCGGACGCGCCTTCATGCCGCTGGAGCGCTGGGAGGAGCTCAAGGCGAAAGTCCGCGACGGCGCGACCCTCTACCTTTCCTGGAACGACACCTTCCTCGACTCCCTGGAGGAAGTCGCCGGAGTCGAGGTGGCCTTCCGCGAAAAGCGCGCCGGCACCGACCGCTGCGACTTCGGCGGTTTCACCGTCGAAATCCCATATGCGGTGAAGCGCCGCTTCAATGCGCTCACGGCCGAGACGCTGGCGGTGAACAAGGATGGCGAGGGCGTCTTCTTCCGCAACCGCTACGGGAAGGGAACGGTCTATCTCTGCATACACAACTTCGAGAAGACCCTCTACCAGGGCGCCGGCGGCTACGATGGCGATGCCTGGAAGATATGGGCGAAAGTGCGCCCGGTTGAGCGCCTCGTCGAAACGGGCGACAAGAACGTCTTTGCCTCGGAGCATGACTTTGATGACGGGCGCGTTGGCGTAGTAGTCGTCAACAACGCCAGCGCCGACTACGACGGCGAGATCGCCATCCGCGACGGATGGCGCGTCGCATCGACGCTGACAGACGACCCCGCCGCCGCGCATTTCGGGCCAGGAAACCGACTCGCCCTCTCCGCCAACGCCGGCATCCTGCTCATGCTGGAGGGGACGGATTGTTGAAAGGTGAAGAGCCGAAGAGGCTTATAACTGGTCGGAATGTGCAAAAAAACCAAGATTCCGACCGATTATAGGCGATAACTTGACGGAATCCCTGGTAAATGGTATGATTTTGACAGAATAGAGCCAGGAGGGTATTGCATGGTAGGTAGGGAAAAAGAAGTGGCCGCCCTTGAGCGCGCTGCCGCATCTTCGAAATCGGAGTTCGTTGCCATATACGGCCGACGCCGGATTGGCAAGACGTATTTGGTCAGGAAAACGTTTGGGCCGCGTTTGCTTTTCAGCCATGCAGGGGTTGAAAACATCGGGATGGAAGGTCAACTTCGCGCTTTCAGGAGTTCACTCAGAGACGCCGGGGCGGAACCGAATGGGAAAATCGCGAATTGGTTCGATGCCTTCGACGCGCTGAAGGAACTCGTCCGCACCTCGAAGGCCACGAAGAAGATTCTTTTTCTGGATGAACTGCCCTGGATGGATACGCCCAAGTCCAACTTCGTGCCAGCGCTTGAGTTTTTCTGGAACGGATGGGCATCGGCTCGGGACGATGTCCTGCTCGTGGTTTGCGGCAGCGCGACATCGTGGATTGTCCGGCATATACTTAAGGCAAGGGGCGGATTGCACAACCGGGTTTCGGAGCAACTGCGTCTTCAGCAGTTCACACTTTGCGAGTGTGAGCGCTATGCGTCAGAACTTGGCCTGGAAATGTCCAGACTTGACTTGACCGAGGCCTACATGGCGCTGGGCGGGGTCGCTTGGTACTGGAGCCTTTTGCGTCCTGGAATCAGCCTCGCCCAAAACATGGACGCCCTTTTCTTCGATCCTGATGCGAAACTCGGCCTTGAGTTTTCCAGCCTCTATGCCTCGCTCTTCAAGCATCCAGACCCGTATCTCCGCATAGTCGAGGCCCTTGGGGGCAAGGGGAAGGGACTCGCGCGGGAAGAACTCCAAAAGGCCTGCGGATTTCAGGAGTCAGGGAAACTTTCCCGGCTCATCGACGATCTTGAGCAATGTGGGTTTGTCCGGCGCTACACGCCCTTCGGAGCCAGCAGAAAAGGGACCCTGGTTCAACTTCTCGACTCTTTCACGCTCTTCCACTTCCGTTTCCCCAAAGAGGTCGTAAAAGGCAATCCGACATTTTGGACATCATCATTCGGCAAACCGGCAAACCGAATCTGGGCCGGACTTGCATTCGAGCGCATTTGCCTTTTGCATGTCGAGCAGATTCGCAGGGCGCTGGGCATTGCCGGAGTCGCGAGCGGGATATGTTCGTGGAGCGTTCCGGGGAAGGACGGGCGTCATGGGGCGCAAATCGATCTTGTAATAGACCGTGATGACCGTATCGTGAACTTGTGCGAAATGAAATTCTGCGACGGCCCGTATGAGGTGGACTCCACGGAGGCGGAGCGTCTTCGCGCCAATAGGGAGGCATTCATCCGCGAAACGGGCACGCGCAAGGCCGTTCACTTGACGCTTGTCTCCCCCTTCGGCCTGAAGCAAGGACGGCATTCGGGGGTTTTCCAATCCGTTGTCACTCTCGACGACCTTTTCCGCATCTGACACTTGATTGAGCCATACTATGCGGACTGTCCTCCAATTCCTCGCCGCCTACACCGCAGTCTGCCGCCGAGCCTCGGACGGCATCCGCGACTTCGCCACGCGTTCCGGCTGGCGGCTCCATGTCGTCCCATACGCCAACGCCGCCGATAGGGAGGACGACCGTTTCGGCAACATGCGCGACGCCATGGCACTCGACGCGCTCCTCAAAGAATGGCGTCCCGACGGATGCCTCATCCACTGGTCGCTCGTCTGGCCCGATCTCGCCAAGTCGCTTCGCGGCATACCGTGCGTGACAATCGACGGCGCCGACGACTTGCCCGCCGTATGCCTCGACAACGCCGCCATCGGCCGTGCGGCCGCCAAGGAACTGCTGCGCCTCTCGCCCGCTTCGCTGGCCTACCTCTCCATCCACCGTCCTACATACTGGTGCGACGAGCGGACTGCCGCATTTGCCGCAACCGTGCGGGCGAATGGGGCAAGGGCCGTCGATCTTGGGGAGACAGGTGAGTCGGTAAACTCCGTTTCCGGACGTCTCGTGGAGGCGCTGCGTAGGCTGCCGAAGCCGTGCGGGCTGTTTGCCGTGAACGACATAGTGGCGCGGCGGGCCGCCGAGGCCGCGGAGGTGGCCGGGCTGGACATCCCCTGCGACCTGGCGATTGTCGGCGCGGACGACGACGAACTGGTCTGCGAAGGACCGGGGCCTACGCTCTCCAGCGTCCGCCCCGACTTCTGGGGCCTGGGCCACGAAGCGGCCGCCATGCTGGACCGCCTCATGGGAGGAGGAACGCATTCCGTCGCGTCCGCCGCGCACTCCAAGGTGCGAAGGTCGAAGGTCGAAAGTCCCGGAGTGGTGGGAAGGACGCGCTCAGTCGCGTCCGCCGCTTCCATCCTCCGCGTCGGCGGCGAGACAGTCGTCCGCCGAGCTTCGTCGCGACGGCTTCTCCTCGGCGACCCGCTCGTGTCCGCGACGCTTGAGGACATCCGGCTGCACTACGCCGAGCCTATTACGGCGGCTTCGCTGGCGCGGAGGCATGGCGTCGGCCTCCGCACACTCGAACTCCGCTTCCTTCGAGCCAAGGGTCGCACAATCGGGCGGGAGATTTCAGACACTCGCTTCCACGCCGCGCAGGATTTGCTTTCCGCGCGTGAGTGGCGCTCAATCGAGGCCATCGCCAACTTCTGCGGCTACGACTGCGACTCCACCCTGCGCAAGGCGTTCAGCGCCCGTCTGGGCCTCTCCCCCTCCGCCTGGCGCAACGCCGAGAAGAAGCGCTAGAAGTTCTAGAAAGGCTAGAGGCGCTAGAAGGGCAAGAAGATCTGGAGCCCCTAGCCCCTCATTTCCACATTGGCTGTTTTCATACTTTCACATTTTCACATTCTCCCTCCTTCCTGCGTGTTTTTCCCGATTTACCATGCGTGTTTTTCCCGATTGCCGCTTTTTGATTTGCTAGAATGGATTGCGTTGATTTGGGCTGGGTAGCCCAAAATTCACGTCAGGCAAACACCAAACCAAGGAGAAATTACCATGAACCGTTGCTTCCATCCCACCCTCGCCACCGCAAGGAGAATTGCCGCCGTGGTCGCGGCATTGGCTCTGGGGGCCAATGCGGAGGCTTTTGACGTCAAAGGCGGCGCAACCTCCCACCGCTTCGCCAATGGCGAGAAGACAGTCATCTCATTTGCGGAAAGCGGCTCTTTTACCGTCTCGGGGTCGGGCACAATCGAACTGCTCGCCGTTGGCGGCGGTGGTGGCGGCGGTGCCATCGTTGACAACCGCGCAGCCGGCGGTGGCGCGGGTGGCCTAGTCCATAAGGAATCCTTTGCCGTTTCAGCCGGGACCTACACCGTCACCATTGGTGTGGGCGGCGCCGTTGGCGCCAACGGCGGCAACACCGTCGTCGCGGGAAGCGGCGCGACCGTCACGGCATACGGTGGCGGCGCTGGCGCGGCAGGTTCTTCGAAAGCCTCCGGCAACCCCGGCGGCTCCGGCGGCGGAGCCTCGTCCAACACGAGCGGGACGCTCTATGCGGGCGGCGCGGCCGCCTACGGCGCAGAGAACAACCTCGGCCACGACGGCGCTGCGGCCACCTACGCCTGGGGATGCGGTGGCGGCGGCGGTGCCGGAAGTTCCCCGACAAAGCGCACGAGAGGCGGGAAAAACTACACATACACGGTCGATGTCAAGCCTGACGACTACCCATATTCCGACGAATACTGGAACCGCTTCCCGGCGTGGGGCGGCGACGGCCTCGCCTTCAACATCACCGGCGAGAGCGTGTACTACGCCGGCGGCGGCGCGGCCGCGCGCCTGGATGGCAATGACAGCAACGCGCAAGGCGGCCTGGGCGGCGGCGGCGGATACACCAACAAGGTTGGCTCCGCCGGCACGGACGGTCTCGGCGGTGGCGGCGCGGGCGGCTTCGCCGGCGGCTCTGGCATCGTAATCATTAGCTTCATTCCATCCGTTGAGACGACCGATGACTTCGCCCTTTCCGGCGGCGACACCGTTGCCGCGACGCCAGGTGGCATTGTCCACACCTTCACGCAAAGCGGGACACTCACCGTTACGGGTTCCGGCTCCGTCGAATTGCTCGCCGTGGGCGGCGGTGGCGGTGGTGGTGACATCCCATCTAGCGCCACTCGTGCAGCTGGAGGTGGCGCGGGCGGTCTCGTCCACATTGCATCCGTGCCCGTTTCGGCAGGTTTCTACTCAATTACCATCGGCGCTGGCGGCGCCATAGGCGCGAATGGTGGCGACACGCTGGCGCTTGGCGTCATCGCCCACGGCGGCGGCGCGGGTGGCAACGGCGCAGTAGGCAGCGACCCCCATCAGCCCGGTTCAGATGGCGGTTCGGGCGGCGGCTCCTCGCATGGCGAAAGTGATAGCGGCCTTGCCGTCTGGGGCGGCAAGGCGGCCTATGGCGTTTCGGCCCCTCCATTTTCCGGAAACCTTGGCCATGACGGTTCCTGGGCCACCTACGCCTGGGGATGCGGCGGTGGCGGCGGGGCCGGAGGCTCGCCCCTCTGGCGCAACAGAGACGGGGCCCTCACCTACACCAACACCGTGGACTACGCGCCGGACGACTATGTCGCCATATACGGGACAGACGGCTACTGGAACCGCTACCCGGCGTGGGGCGGCGACGGCCTCGCCTTCAACATCACAGGTGAGAGCGTGTACTACGCTGGTGGCGGCGCAGCCTGCCGCGGCTCTAGCACCCCACAAGGAGGCAATGGCGGTGGCGGCGCCCCGCGCATAGCCGGGACGGACGGCCTCGGTGGCGGCGGGGGCGCGGGCGCCGCTGGTGGCTCCGGAGTCGTGATTCTCCGCTACGTTCCGGCCCATGTGAAATCCTTCGCCGCGCGTGGCGGACAAGTTGCTGCTGATGGCGAATATCGCGTCCACACCTTTACGGCAAGCGGCACATTCACCATGCCGCGTAACGGCCTTGCCGACATCCTCCTCGTTGGCGGCGGCGGTGGCGGTGGTGCCATCAAGGCTAATCGAGCGGCGGGCGGCGGCGCGGGCGGCCTCGTGTATCTCACGGACGTCGTTCTTGCCGGCGGCGACCACACCGTCACCATTGGCGCCGGAGGCGACATTGGCGAGAATGGCGGCAACACCACCCTTTCCGCAGACATCGCCGGTCTCTCTAAGACCTTCACCGCTTTCGGTGGCGGCGCGGGTGGCGGCGGAACCCAGGGTTCAGACTCCAGCCACCAGCCGGGCGCCAACGGCGGATCGGGAGGCGGCGCCTCACATGGCGAAAGTGATAGCGGCATTCCAGTCTTGGGCGGCGCGGCCGTCTACGCCGCAGAGGGCAACCTCGGCCACGACGGCGCAGCGGCCACCTACGCCTGGGGGTGCGGTGGTGGCGGCGGCGCCGGAAGCTCCCCGACAAAGCGCACGAGAGGCGGGCAAAACTACACCTACACGGTGGATGTCAAGCCTGACGACTACCCATATTCCGACGAATACTGGAACCGCTTCCCGGCGTGGGGTGGCGACGGCGTGGCCATTGGCATTACCGGCGAGAGCGTGTACTACGCCGGCGGCGGCGCGGCCGCGCGCCTGGATGGCAATGACAGCAACGCGCAAGGCGGCCTGGGCGGCGGCGGCGGATACACCAACAAGGTTGGCTCCGCCGGCACGGACGGCCTCGGTGGTGGCGGCGCGGGAGGTTTTGCCGGAGGTTCCGGTGTCGTAATCATCCGCTACAAGTATCAGCCTAACGGCACGGTCATCACGTTCAGGTAGGGACGTTTCCATGAAACGCCCGCGCCCGACCCCGCCATGAAAAAGCGCCGTTCCTCTTTTTCAATTTTCAACTTTCAATTCTCAATTTCCTTCGTTGCGCTTGCGGCATCCTTCGCAAGCGCAACGGTAGCCACCGGCTTCCTCGGCGTCTGCGAGCATGTTAACGACGCGGGCGAGGGTTTTTTCTACCGCAGTCGCTCCTATAATGTCTGCACCCGCGCCGGGGCCACCTGGCTGCGCGTCGATTTCCCCTGGGCCGACATCGAACCCACCCAGGGCAACTGGCAGTGGGGCAAGTTCGACGCCATCATGGATGACGCCGAGGCGCGCGGCATCCAGATTCTCCCAATCCTCGACTATGGCAGCGCCTACGGCGGCCACGACAAGCTCGTCTCCGACGATCTCGACGGCTGGCTCGCCTACGTCCGCAACGTCCTCACGCGCTACAGGGGGCGCCTCCCTGCCGTCGAGGTCTGGAACGAGCCGAACATCACCTCCGGCGACTGGGTTTTCTGGTCCGGCACCACGGCGCAGTATGTCACGATGCTCCGCGCCACCTACAACGCCGTCAAGGCCATCGACCCTTCAATCAAGGTCGTTCTCGGCGGCCTCGCCGGCGACTGCGAAAGCTACGTCTCCGACCTCTACTCCAACGGCGCGAAGGGCTGCTTCGACGTGATGGCCATCCACCCCTACATCGGAACGCACAGCCCCGACGAGGAGTGGAAGACGGGCAGCATCTTCAACCGCCGCTCGCACAGTCTGTCGCTCTACATAAGCCGCGTCCGCTCCATCATGAATGCCAACGGCGACAGCGGCCTCCCGATCTGGATCACGGAGCACGGCTGGTCCACGCAGACGGCCGGCACCTCCGGCTCGGCCGGCGTCTCCGAGGCGAACCAGGGCGCCTACCTCGCGAAGTCGATGGAGATCGCCGCCGCGCATGGCGTCGAAAAATACTTCATCTACAACCTCGTCGCCTATGAAGACGACCTCTCCTACGCCGAACACTGCTTCGGCATCGTCCACAAGGACTACACGGCCAAGCCAGCCTTTACGGCGGTTCAGGCGAAGATGCGCGAACTCACCGGTGCCGCGGCCGATCCCTACGCGGACTATGTCTGGCTCACCTACGGCGACTACGTGGACGGCCAGACGGTTTCATGGGCCTCGGCGGGATACTGGTCGGACGGCGCCGCGCCATCCTCTAGCAAGGACTACCTCGTCGATATCGGCGTCTTCCCTGACGCCAAGCTCCTCTCAACCATCCAGCATCACGCCGCCACAGTCTTCGGCGGCGGTTCGCTCACGCTGGGGCGTGTCGGAGGCCGCGCGGGCTACTTCTCGCACGAGGGCTGGGGCAGCACCGTAACCGTCTCGCGCCTCGTCCTGAACAACGGCCTCACCATCGTCGGCGGCCAGACGGGAATCAACGGCCAGTGGCTGCTTGGCAATGCCACCGTCGCCTCGCCGGCCTCCGCGCCCTACACCATAGAGTCGATCACCAACACCTACGCCTGGGCGCGGGACTACACCATTGGCGCCGCCCTTTCCGGCGCCTCTGGCACGGCGCTTCGCGGCCTCTGCCTGGCCACCGCCCCCGGCGGCGCCTCGCTTGACCTCTCAGTCTCAGGCGACTGTTCCGCCTACGCCGGCGGCTTCATCGCGGATGGGCGCCACACAACGCTTCGTCTCGGGGCCGCCGCGCTGCGCGCCCCCTCCGGCGCCGACGCCATCACCCTGCGCGGCGGCGCGATGTTCGCGCCGCTCGAGGATGGCCTCACGCTCTCCGCCCGCCCGCTGGCCGCCGAAGGCGGCACGGGCGTCATCGACGTTCCCGCCGGCTTCACCTTCACCCTCTCCTGCCCAATCACCGGCACTTTCCGCAAGACCGGCGCCGGGGCGCTCGTCCTCGACGGCGGCATGACCGGCACCGGGCGCATCGCCGCCGACGAGGGCGATGTCGTGGTCAATGACGACACGGTTCGCTTTCTTGTCCCCGCGCCGCGCACCGTCGTCGCAATCGACTCCTTCGAGGAGTCCGCGCGCGGGGTCGCCACAGCCGCTCTTCCTGGTTGGAGCGGCGATGGCGCTGTCGTCGCCGGGACGCCAGCCGCCGGCGACCCGCCGGGCCTCCCCGCTCCCGCCACGACGCACACCAACGTCCTGTCGCTCGCCGGCGAGGCGGCCACCCGCGCCTACGCCGGAGCCTTTGCGCGCGACAGCCAGAGCTTCGACTTCCTCGTCCAGGTGGAGCGGCAGCGCCACACCGGCTGGCGGGCCGCCTTCGCCGACGATGGCGCGCTCCAGCTTCGCCTCGCCTTCGACGAGGCTGGCGCGCCGTGGCTTCTCCATGCCGACGACTCCGGCGCACCAGCCTGGTCGCGCCTAGGCTTCTCCCTCGCCGCCGTGGGCGCGGGGGGCGCAGCGTCCCCGTCCTTTGCCGACGGCGCCTGGGTGCGCGTCTCCATCGACCTTGACTATTCCACAAACCCCTCCGGCCTCGCCTTCGCCCAGGTGCGTCTCGACGGCTCCTGCCTCCTGGCGGACGATGGCTGGCGCACCCCCGCCACAAAGGGCGCGGGCGGCTCCTGGTTCCGGCTCCCCGCCGCCGCGTCCGCCGCGCACAAAGTGTCGTCGGTCGAGTTCGACGGCGCCCTGGCGGTGGACGACCTCGTCCACGCCTACCACGACCCCGCGCTCGTTCCAGACTTCCCCGCCGGCGCCGTCACCTCGGCGGACGGCATACCCTTCGTCTGGTTCGACGAGCAGGGCATCCCGCGCGACCCCGGAGGCGACCCCGACGGTGACGACTCCTCCAACCGCCAGGAGTGGCGCGCCAACACCGATCCGCTCGACCGCGCCTCCCACCCGCCGACAAGAGCCATACTGTCGCTCCACTAGAAGCCTAGAAAACGCTACGCCGCTGCCATGAAAAGAGCAATTGCCACCGCCATTTTCCATCTGGTCCTTTTTACCGCAGCCTTTGCGCCCGCCGCCAGCGTTACGGCAATGGAGGTTGGCATCTGCGCCCACATAGCCGGCGATGAATACCGCTACCTTGAAAAGGCGCTCGACCGCGTGGCCGAGGCCGGCCTCTCCCGTGTCAGGGCCGATTTCACCTGGGCGAAAATCGAGCCAAGCCCAGGCGTGTGGCGCTTCGAGGTCACAGACCGCGTGATGGCCGAGGCCGCGAGACGCGGCATCCGCATCCTGCCGCTCCTCTGCTACGACAACCCCAAGACATATCCCGGCTATGCCTGGCAGAATCCCGATGCCTGGAGGCGCTTCGTCCAGGCAGTCGTGACCCGCTACCGGGGGCTTATCGACGTTGTGGAGATATGGAACGAGGAGAACATCCCCTTCTGGAAACCAAAGCGCGACCCTGCCCAGTACACCGAGTTCCTGCGGCTCTCCTACCGCGCCGTGAAGGAGGTTGCGCCAGAAGTCCGCGTGGCGATGGGCGGCCTCGCCGGACGCGACTACAAGTACCTTGAGGAAATGTACAAGGCCGGCGCCGCAGACTGCATGGATATCGTGAACTTCCACCCCTACCTTTGGCCCGATCCGCCCGACGGCCTCCTTGAGGAGGCGATTCGCCGCTACCGCGCCGTAATGGCGGCGCACGGCGACGCCAGCAAGCCCATTTGGATTACCGAGATGGGATGGCCCACCCACAAGGTGCAGATGAGCGGGCAATACGCAATCCTGGCCGGACTGCGCATCGCTCGCCCCGAACGGAGCGCCTGGCGCATGGTCTATGCAAAACTTTCAGAGGACGGCCCCGGCGAGGCCGACGCCGCCCTGCTGGCGTCTATCCTGCCCCCCGGCTCCACCGCCGAGGCGTGGGGGCCGCGCCGCCTTGCCGCCGAACTCTCGACCACCACCGCCGATGCCGTGATGCTCCCGCCCGAGCGCTTTCCCCTCGACGCCCTTGACGCACTGCGGCAGTTCGTGGCCGATGGCGGTGTCCTCGTGTCCGTAGGGGGCGTCCCGATGTATTACGCCTCGCGCGGCGGCAAGGACGTCGGCGGCATCGACTGCGACGACGTCAAGCGCCAGTTCCACATCGGGTGGCGCGCCTGGTGGAGGGACAAGACCCTGCCCGAATCGCTGCGCGCCTTCGTGACCGACGAGGCCGCCGCCGCGGGCTACAAGGCCGACCCGGCCGGATACAAGGTTGAGCGCTTCTTCACCGATGCCAACCTACCCCCCGGCGACCGCATGGTTCCAATGCTCGTCGGCACGGACAAGGCCGGGGAACCGGCCGTAGCCGGGGCCGTCTATCTCCTTGACAGTGACCTCAAGGGCGCGGTTGTAGTCAACTCGCGGGGCGTCGAGCGCGGCGAAATCGACGAAGACACCCAGGCGCGTTATCTGATGCGAGCGCTGGACATCGCCGATGCCGAAGGCGTCGAGGCGTTCATGCCCTACTCGCTTTGGTCCTACGAGGGCGATCCCAGCTTTGCAGAACACCACTTTGGCATCTGCCATCGGGACTACTCCCCCAAGCCAGCCTTTGAAGCCCTGAAGGCTCGCTCCCAGCGGCGCTAGCCACCATCTCAATTCGCCCCCAGCCAAACTCTTTTGCCATGCCGGAGTGGTTTCGCCAAAACCGCACTACATGGCCATGTTCCTGTGAGCGGGGTTCCGCACGGGTGTGCCAAAGAAATGTGCCAATGTGAAAATGTTGCCAATGCCCAAATCCAATACCAAATTCGAGCAACAACATTGATAATTGGCAACATTGGAATTGGCTGTTTCCCCGTTCCCCGTTCCCCGTTCCCCATTCCCCGTTCCCCGTTCATTATTTGCTATACTTGTCGTCATGAAGGAAGGGGCTTTCCAGAACTCGACGAATGTCGCCATCCAGCCAACGTTCCGGCTGGTGGCGCTTTTCGAGGAGTCCATCGAATACGACCGGCTCTGGTGCCTGCCTTTCCACTCGCTTGCGCTTTGCGCCCGCGACAATCCAGCCGACCCTTCGTGGGTCGATCTGCCTGGTACTGGCGAACGGCTGCCTCTCCTCCCGGGCCATGTCCATTTCACCGCCGCGTTTACGCCGATGCGCATCCGCTACACCACGGAGAACCGCCATCTCTGCATCCACTTCCGCTACGAGCTCTTCCCCGGCGTCGATGTGTTCACCGGCCTTCGTGGGCGCTTCCGCCTGGAGGATGGCGGCGGGCCGCTTGCCGCGAAAATCAGGGAACTCTTCGCCGATCCCGACCCCATCCGTCGCCTCGCCCGCGCGGAGGCTGTCGCACTTGAGGCGACGCTCCCCTTCTGGCCAGACCGGCCACCGCTCGACATGGCGCGCGTCACGCCATACGCGGAAGCCCTGCGCGACATCCGGGACCACCTTGACGCCCGCACCGGCGTTGGCGACCTCGCAAAGCGCATGGGGCTGCCCATGACACGCTTCGCCCAAACCTTCCGCGCCCTCTTTGGCAAGACGCCCAAGCACTGGCTTGAATACGCGCTTTTCGAGCGCGCCATGTCGCTCCTGGCCGATCCTAGCCGAACCATCAGGGATGTCGCATACGCGCTCGAATTCTCCGACGAATTCAACTTCTCGCGCTTCGTCAAGCGGCTCTGCGGCCTTCCGCCCTCACAGCTCCGCGTCGGCACCAACGGACCCCTGCTTGTCACAAAATGACATGTCGCCGCCGCTTTTTGACATTCACGGCGGCGACGGAAAGGCGTAGAATGGATGGCACCATGAACGACCGCATCCAACGCCTTATCGCCGCCGCGCGCGCCGGCGACATCTACCCGAAAACCGTTCACGTCGAATACGACGCCTTCGACGAAAACCTCTCCGACCCGCAGCGCATCGCAAAGCGCCTCACGGAATACATGGCCGCGCAGCCATGCGCCTTCTCGGATGACAACGAACTCGTCGGAATGGTCCGCTTCGACGGCTCCGTCGAGGGGCCGCTCTTCCCGCGCATCGGGCATAGGTTCTTTGCCCAGACTCGCGACCAATACTACTGCAAGCCCCAGGAGAATCTTTGCACCTTCGAGTGGCAGCACTCGAACGCCGACTTCGGCAAGGTGATCAATGTCGGCCTCGTGGGCCTGCGCGCGGAGATCGTCGCCGCCCGCCGCAACTACGAGTCGGACATCCACCGCCTTGAGTTCCTGGCCGGGTTGGAGTCGATGATACGGGGCATCGTCAACCGCTCGCGGCAGTATGCCGCCGAGTGCCGCCGCCGCGCCGCCGATCCGGCGACGGCGCCCGCGCGCCGCGCGGTTCTCCTCCGCATGGCAGCGAACTGCGAACGGGTGCCGGAGCATCCGGCGCGCACCTTCGAGGAGGCCGTCCAGTGCCTCTACTTCTGCTTCCAGTTCCAGCCCGACAGCATCGGCCGTCCCGACCAGTATCTCCTGCCACTCTATGAGCGCGGCCTCGCGGACGGCACCCTCACGCGCGACCACGCCAAGGAGCTGCTCCAGGAACTCTTCGTGATGATCCACGCCTGGACTCCGCCGGGCAACCCGCACAATTCCGACAAGGGCGCAGAGTCGCACTTCGCCATCGGCGGCTACACGCTCGACCACCGCTGCGCCTGGAACGCCCTTTCGGAGCTGATCCTCGAGGCGATGATGGAGTGCGACCTCATCCGCCCGCAGGTCTCGCTGCGCTGGAACCGCCTTACGCCGCGAAGCGTCCTGCGCCGCATTCTCGACGCCGAGCGCCACGACAAGAACAAGCGCATCGCCATCGCGAACGACGAGCCTCGCATCGCCGACATGACGGGGCGGCGCGGCATCCCCTGGGAGCAGGCCTACGACTACATCATGGTCGGTTGCAACGAGCCGGCCTTCCAGGGCGGAATCTCCCTCGGCGGCAACACGACAAACATCGTCCGTTCGCTTGTGCGCACCCTTGACGGCCGACGCGCCGAGGTCCTCGCCTGCCGCGACTTTGATTCCTTCTACGCCATCTACGAGCAGGAGCTGCACCACGACCTCGAAACGATCCTCGACTGGTCGAATCGCTTCAACATGCTGCGTTCGCGCGACTGCAACGTCCTGACATCCCTCTTCATGACGGGCTGCATCGAGCGCGCTGCAAGCGTGACGCAGGGCGGCGCCACCCGCGCCCTCTGGTGCGCCAACTTCATGGGCTCAACGAACCTCATCGACTCGCTCTCCGTCATCCGCCAGTTCGTCTTCGAGGAGAAGCGCTGCACGATGGATACGCTCCTTGCGGCGCTCGACGCCGACTGGAAGGGCCACGAGGCGCTGCGCGAGGAAATCCTGCGCGACGGCCGCTTCTACGGCAACGGCGACGACTTCGCGGACGGCGTCGCCCACCGCTTCTACCGCTCCGTGGCGAAGTTCGCCGAGGGGCGCACCGACTTCTTCGGCCACCCGCTTGCCTTCGGGAACCTCACCGGCTACCACCCGCACTTCGCATGGCATGGCGCCAACACCAAGGCCACGCCCGACGGCCGCGTAGCCGGCGCGGCATTCCTTTTTGGAAGCGGGCAGTCCGGCGGCAAGGACCGCGACGGCCCGACCTCCCTTCTCCTCTCCGTCGCGCACATGGACCCTACCGGCGTGATGTGCGGCAACTCGATCTTCAACCTCTCCGTTGACGAAGCCGTCGTGCAGAACGATGAATCTTTCGAGAAGCTCGTCACGCTCGTCGAGACATACTTCCGCGAAGGCGGCCTGCACATCCAGCTGAACCATGTCTCGGCCGAGGTGCTGCGCGCCGCGAAGAAGGATCCCGACCGCTACAAGAGCGTCCGCGTCCGCGTCTCTGGCTTCTCCGCCTACTTCGTGGGGCTCAAGGAGTCGATCCAGGACGACGTCATCGCCAGGACGGAACACAAGGCGTAGTCCCATTGTCCGCAATTCTCCTTGTGCAAAAGTGGTAGAATTGTAGGCATGACGATTCCAGAACCAAGACCTGTCAGGAGCGCGGTGGAGATAACCGCGCTCTACTACCCCGGCACGGAGCAGATGCCCGAATGGGACATGGTCGCCCAGACCCGCCCCGAAATCAAGCCCCTTCTGGGGTGGTACGACGAGGGCAACCCCGAAGTCATCGACTGGCAGATCAAGTGGGCCGTCGAGCACGGCATCACGAGTTTCTGCGTGGACTGGTACTGGAACGAAGGCCACCGGCGCCTTGAGCACTGGGTGAAGGGCTATTACAGGGCTCGTTTCCGCAAGTACCTCAAGTGGTACATGATGTACGCGAACCACAACCAGCCTGGGGCGCACTCCACCGAAGACCAGATCGCCGTCACGAAATACTGGATCGACAACTACTTCAAGACGCCCGAATACTACACGATCGACGGCAAGCCCGTGGTCTGCTACTGGGATGCGGACAATCTCGACCGCGACTTCATCGCGGAAGCCGCCGCGCATGGCGAGACGCTGGAGAAGGGCGAAGGCATACGCCGCGCCTTCGCCATCAGCGAGAAGATGGTTCGGGAGGCCGGACTTCCCGGCATCCACTGGCAGCTCATGTGGCGCGGCACTGCATACGATCCCGCATACGCCATCGGCCGGCGCGCCGAGGGTTTCTCCTCGGCCATCAGCTACGGCATTGCCAGGGATGCGCGAAAGCTCGCCCCCGTGGCGGCGGCGAAGGAAGAGGGGCTGACGTATGGCATGGTGGCGGAGGCCATGCCCAAGCTGTGGCAGGCCAAGGCCGTCCAGCAGGAACTGCCGTGGTGGCTGCCGATCCCGACGGGTTGGGACGACCGTCCGCGCTCCTTTGGCCACGCCGCCGTAATCCGCGACCGCACGCCGGAGACATTCGCTGCAATCTGCCGCGAGGCGCGGGCCTTCTGCAAGAAGAACGGCATCCGGCATGTCGTCATCCACCCCATCAACGAATGGCAGGAGGGAAGCTACATCGAGCCGAACGAGGAATACGGCTTCGCGATGTACGACGCCATCCGCGACGCCTTCTGCCGGAAACCGGCGAAGGGCTGGCCGGCGAATGTCCGCCCGTCGGATGTCGGGCTGGGCCCCTACGACTATCCGCCGCTCTTCCGCTCCTCCGTGCAGAGCTGGGACTTCACTGATTCGACCGAGGGCTGGTACCGCCAGCCATACGGCGCCGCCGAATTGCTGGTGGAGGACGGCTGCCTGGTTTTCCTGGTCACTCGTCGGCGCAACTTCAACATCCGCCAGCGCGTCGTGCCTTTCGAGACGTCGAAATACCGCTCCTTCCGCATCCGCATGAAGATCGAGCCGAACGCCGCTGCCGGGGCCGACCCCGCCGATGTGGCGGAGCTGCGGCTCAAGTGGGGAACGGAAGCCAGCCCGATTATCGGGCGGGGAATCGTCGTTGACGAGACGCGCCGCGTCGAATCCTGCCCTGTCAGGGTGGACGGCAAGTTCCACGAATACGCGCTCGATCTTTCGGCGAATCCGAACTGGAAGGGGAAGGTCAATGAACTCTGGTTCGAGGCCTGCTCCGTGCTGCACGCCCGTGTCTCCATTGACTGGATGCGATATGAAAACCCTCGTCTTTGACATTGAGAAGTTCGCGGTCCATGACGGACCGGGGATAAGGACGGTCGTCTTCCTGAAAGGCTGCCCGCTGCGCTGCCTCTGGTGCCACAACCCCGAGTCGCAGTCCTTCGAGCAGGAGACGATGGCGGGCGTCAATGGAGGCCCGCCTGAAACAGTCGGCAAGGCCATGACCGTCGAGGAGGTCATGGCGAGCGTCCGCAAGGACAAGCCCTTCTACGACAGCTCCGACGGCGGCCTGACCATCTCCGGCGGCGAGCCGTTGGCGCACTTCGACTTCACTCTCGCACTTCTCGCAGCCGCGAAGTCCGAGGGCATCCACACCGCCGTCGAAACCTCCGGCTTCGCGCCGCGCGAACGCATCGAGGCGCTGCTGCCGCTCGTCGATCTCTGGCTTTGGGATGTCAAGGCCCCGCCCGCGATCCACAAGAAGCTGATCGGCGTGGAGGCCGCGCCTATCTTGGACAATCTCGCCTTCATTGCCGCGCGCGGCGCGGCCATCGTGCTGCGCTGCCCGCTTGTCCCTGGCGTCAACGACAGCGACGATGCCCTCGCCCACATTGTGAACCTCGCCAAAAATACGCCTGGGGTTCGCAAGATTGACATCGAACCCTACCACCCGATGGGCGAAGGCAAAAGCCGCCGCCTCGGCCGCACAGGCTACTTCACCGCGCCTTTCGCCACCGACGCCGACAAGGCCCGCTGGCGCGAAGCCATTTTCGGGCCAGATGGGTGTGAGTGAACCTTGGATAACGACGAGTCGCGTTGCTTTTCAGGAGCGCCTTTGATATAATGTGGACTGTGCTAATTAGGATAGCGCAAAAATAGGCAAAGGCATTATGAAGAATCCTTTCAAATATGGATGCGTAGTCGGCGGGGACAACTTCTGCCAGCGCCCTGAACTCGCACGGAGGCTTGCTGACTTCGTGCGTTCGGGGCAGAACGTGGTCATTCAGGGAGAGCGGCGCATGGGCAAGACGTCGCTCGTTCGCGAGACGATTGGAAAACTGCGTGACGTGCGCCTGATCTACATTGATCTGCTTGGCGTGTGCGACACTCCAGACCTTTGCGGCCGGATTTCCGAAGCGCTGTCCGGTGCCGAACGTTCGCTCCCCTTTTACAGAAGACTTGGAAAACTCCTGCCTTTGCTTCGTCCAACCGTGTCCATAGACACTGACTCCGGCATGCCCGTCTTTTCCATCGACAAGGCCGCAGCCTCCTCACAGGGCTCGCTTGAATCCATCCTTGCCGCCGTTGCAAACGAGTCCGCGCGTCGGCGGCTTTGCGTGGTCTTCGATGAATTCCAGGACATCCTAGGCATGGAGGATGGCAAGCGCGTCCTTGCCGTGATGCGCGGGAAGATCCAGCTTGACGCATCGACGCCCTATCTGTTTCTGGGAAGCGTCCGCAACAAAATGACGGACATTTTCTGGGATCCGTCAAGCCCCTTCTACCATTCGGCTGCGGCATTGCCTGTCGGCGAAATCCCCGAAGATGATTTCTACCCCTTTGCGCGCTCCAAATTCAAGGCAGGAGGGCGTTCATTGTCGAAAGAGGCGTTTTCCGCAATCTTCGAGAGGGCGCGCGGCATCCCCGGATACATCCAGGAACTATGCGACACGATTTGGGATTGCACCGATACTGGCAGCGCGATAGGCGATGCGGAAATAGCCCTTGGGCTTCAGTCCGTCTTCGCAAGGGAGGGGGACCACTACGAGATTTTCATGGGTCGCCTCACGCCCATCCAAAGAAAAGTCGCAGTTGCCCTGGCCACACATGGCGGGCAGGGCGTCTATTCGGCCAAGTTCCTAAAAATGGCGGATGTGTCCGGAATCGGCACCATGCGGCGTTCGCTTGCAAAACTGACAGCCGAGAACCTGATCTACCGCTTCAACAACGAATACCGCTTCTTCAACCCATTCTTCGCCCAATGGCTGAGGCAGAGGTGATGCCAGTCCATGATAAGGCGCGACCGTCATGTCTTAACCGCAAACAAAAATGATCGCGAAGCTCCAAACCAACCGCGTCCGCCGCAGCTACCTTGGCGGCGCCCGCATCGACTCCTTCTGCAATGTCGAAAGTCGAAAGTCGAAAGTCGAAAGTCAACAGCCGAAGGTCGAAAGCCAAAGGTCGCAGGTCGGCGATTCCTCCGGCGAAATGTCATGCGACATGCGACAGGCGACATGCGGCTCCCCGGGCGGGGCGCAGCCCCGCCCAGAGGACTGGCTTGCCTCCACGACGCAGGCTTTCAACGGGACGCTTGAAGTTGAGGGCGAGGGCCTTGGCCGGCTGGAGGACGGCCGCCTGGTGCGCGGTGCCGTCGGAGCGCTGCCAATACTTGTGAAGCTCCTCGACAGCGACGAGCGGCTTGTCGTGCAGGCGCATCCCACTGTGCCATGCGCCCGCCGCCTCTTCAACTCGCCCGTCGGCAAGACGGAGTGCTGGTATTTCCTTCCCGGCACCGCTCCCGACGCCTGCGTATATCTTGGCTTCAAGCCGGGGATAACGCGCGAGGCTTGGGAGGATTCTGTCAAAAGGGACTCTGCGCTCTCCGCGCCTCTGCGTGAGGATAATCCAATCCTTTCGTTCCTCCACCGCATACCGGTTGCGCCTGGCGACTTCGTCTTCGTTGATGGCGGGGTCCCGCACGCGATTGGCGGGGGATGCTTCATGATCGAACTCCAGGAGCCAAGCGACCTGATGGTGGTGGCCGAGCGCTTCACGCCATCGGGGCGGCGCATCCCCGATGCCAAGATGCACGGCGGCGTCGGCTGGGAGAAGATGTTCGAGGTTTACGAATACGAAGGCCGCACCTACGACGAGACCGTTGCGAAATATGTGCGGCGCGGAGGTGGCGCGGCTCGCATCTGCGGGCCGGAGTTCACGGACAAGTTCGAGATGTGGCGGGTCGCGGGCGGCGGGGCCGTCGCGCTTGACGGCGCATCCGCAGTGGCGGTGGTCACCGAAGGGCAGGGGACTCTTGGCGGCGAGGCGGTGAGGCGCGGCGACAGGCTTGTCGTCTCTGGCGAACCCGCGCTTCGCGCCGATGGCGCGCTCTCGGCCATCGTGTGTTTTTAGAGCGGAAACGGGGAACGGGGAAGAATGTGAAAGTGTGGAAATGTGGAAGTGTGAAAGTGTGGAAGTGTGGAAATGTGGAAATGTGGAAATGTTGCCAATTACCAATGTTGCCAATTACCAATGTGGAAATGAGGGGCTAGGGACTAGGGGCTAGGGTCGGTTGTCGGCTGTCGAATGTCGGCTGTCTTCCCGCTTGTCGCATGTCGCGTGTCGCTTGTCAATGATTCAACGGCAAAATCGTGGTGTCGTATTTACGATACTGAAAGTCGGAAAGACGATATTGATTTTTCTTGCCTTGCGGCGTTGTTCGTGGGATAATGGTAGTGGCTGGGGCAATTCCGCCCTAGCCAGACCAAGCAAGGAAAATCACCATGAACATCAAGAAAACTATTCGTTTCTGTCTGGCGGCGACCGCTGGGCTACTGGCCGCTGGCGCTCTCCGCGCCGACACGACATACATCTTCAACCGCACTGCGGAGTCCGGCGCGTGGAACAATCCCGCCCTCTGGCTGTTGGAGAATGGCACAGCGCCCGCAACCTTCCCTGACAGCACGGACGCCATCGTCGTCTTCCGCGAGGACACGGAGCGCGGCCTTGCAGGCCTCTTCCCGAACAACCAGCATCAATACGTGTCGCTGAAGGAGCTGCGGCTTGAGGGCTTCGGCGGCAAATGGGGTAAGATCGACTCGACGTCCGACACCCTCTACGCCTGCACCCTGACCTACATGGGCGTACTCAAGTTCGCGGCAGGCGGCGGCATGTCCTTCCCAGACCTCCCCGCCGTCTCGCCACAGCCTCTTTATTACTACCTCTCGACAGTACCCGGCTGCCAGGGCGATGGAGAGGTGGTATTCGACATCCCCGGCAACGTAGAGGTGAACTTCGACAGGAGCGACATCTACCATCCCGCCGCAGACACGGGCCATCCCGTTCTCGTGAAGCGCGGCGCGGGCTTGCTCTCCATCGCCAACGGCGGCAACAGGTGGAACACCTCGACCGCAGGCGCCGGCAGGCCGGAGGTCCCGATCAAGATCGAGGCCGGCACGGCGCGGCTCGTCTTCGCGGCGACCTCCCACGACATCGCCGTGCCGCTGACGTTCGCCGGCGACACCGCCAAGGTAATCATCGACAAGCGGAGCGGTGAGAAAGGCGGCTTGGGCTTCGGCACCGGCTACATTGATGAGACGGCGGCTGTCACGGGCGGCAAGCACTCCATCGAGAGCCAATACGGCAGCGTCCTCGGCTTCTACGGCGCCCCCGCCGTCGCGACGCAGACCTTCTCCGGCTGCCTAGTCGGGAATGTTGGATTCGAGTTCCAGCCGACGACTGTGGGCAGCGAGTTCGTCTTCCGCAAGGGGGTCTCCACGACCACGGGGTCATGGATCATCAAGAACGGCAGAGTTCGCGTCACAGACGGCGCGTCTTTCCCGAACGTCACTTCCGTGATAATCAACGGCAACGACACCAATAATCGTGGCG
>JAEEGL017163600.1_pt1 | contig 24169 bp, 20 predicted proteins | sample 9134231 | NCBI WGS metagenome assembly JAEEGL01 (sample SAMN16246548, study PRJNA631951) | gut metagenome | biome: gut microbiome; feature: rumen; material: fiber-attached | host: Bos | place: Iran: Karaj | collected 2018-10
AGAACATATGTATGTGCCGTTCTTGGAAGCCTATAGCGCAGCATTAGGCAATAACGAATACTATGAGCAAGTGTTGCGCGTTATAACGATGCTGGATAACTCGACATTGAGAGCTCTTCCTTTGGAAGGCGAACAATGGTATGAGATAGACGATGTGCAGGATTTGGATATCGCAGAGTCGATATTTACCGATAAGCAGTATGACCTGTTGGCTTCGCGTTACGGAGGCTATTGGCGTTATCCGCACATGTTGGACTTCTGCTATTTGGTAAATCCGTATTTCCCAAATCAGCGTTTGAGAGATGAGTTGGCAGCCAGTTTTGATCGTTTGTTGACGGAGTATCCTTCCGGACAACGCGTCAATAACTTATTGGCAGCCAAAGATTTCGGAGTAAAACACGAATATATCACGGTGGGTAATGGCGCTGCAGAACTCATTAAAGCACTCACATCGCAGATGTTAGGAAAAGTAGGCATCATTCGTCCTACCTTTGAGGAGTATCCAAATCGCTTAATGCCGGAACAGGTGGTTGTGTTTACACCGAGCAAGAAAGATTTCCGATATACTGCCGATGACTTAATGGCTTATTTTGCGGATAAACAGATTTGGTCGCTAGTCTTGATAAATCCGGATAATCCGACAGGCAATTATATTTCATATGCGGATTGTTTGCGTTTGGCGGAATGGTGTCAACAGAAGGATATTGTTCTTGTAATAGATGAGAGTTTTATTGATTTCTCAACGGAACACATCACTTTCCTATGCAATGAAGTACTGGAGAGGTTTGACCATTTGGTAGTGATAAAGAGTATCTCTAAATCGTATGGCGTACCTGGATTACGTTTAGGTGTATTGGCAACATCTAATCAGAGCTTAATGATGCATATTCGCAGAGAAGTAAGTATCTGGAATATCAATTCGTTTGGAGAGTTCTTCTTGCAGATATTGGGTAAATATGAGAAGTCGTATCAACAAGCGATGGACGAGTTCCGCGAGGAGCGTGCACGTTTTGTGAAACAGTTGAACAATATTTCATGGCTGCGAGTTTTGCCAAGCGAGGCAAACTATGTGCTTTGCGAAATCAAAGAGAAGTTTTCTTCGCGAGAGTTGGCCATAAAACTGTTGAAGGATTACAATATCCTCATTAAGGATTGCACGAACAAGTGCGGAGGAAATTATATCCGCTTGGCGGTTCGAGATTTGGAAGACAATAATATGCTTATTTTCGCGTTGAATAGTTTATGAAATTCATATCAAACCAGCAAATAGTAGATTTAGGTATTTCTCCGCGTGAATGTGTAGAGTGGGTTCGTGAGTCTTTCTGTATGAAATACGAGGCACAGCTACCTACGAAGATTAGCCTTCACCCGCAAGGCTCAGATTTCTTCAATACGATGCCTTGTTTATTACCAGAGCGTTTTAACCGTTTTGGAGTAAAGGTGGTTTCTAGAATTGCTGGTCATAAACCGTCATTACATTCTGATTTGTTGTTATATAATTCCAAAACAGGAGAACTATTGGCATTACTGGAGGCAGATTGGATAACTCAGATGCGAACAGGGGCAGTTGCTGCATTGGCGATAAAGACTTTACAGAAAAAAGATGCGTCTGTTTATTCATTCATCGGTTTAGGCAGTACGGCAGATGCAACTATATCATGTTTACAGGCCATTTTACCAGAGGGGGAGCAATATACGATTCGCTTGAAGCGTTACAAAGATCAAGCAGAACGGTTTGCTGAGAAATGGGCAAGAACGAATTATAATTTTGATATAGTAGATACAAATGAGCAGTTGCTGGAGGAATGTGATGTTTTAGTGTCTGCGGTGACAGAAATGCCGGAACTATTCTGCGCAGATGATTATAAATATCCGGAAGGTATGTTGTTGGTGCCAATTCATACGCGAGGTTTCCAGAATTGTGATTTATTTTTTGATCATGTATTTGCAGATGATAAGGGACATGTAGAGGGGTTTAAATATTTCTCACAATTCAAAGCATTTAATGAGGTAAGTGAGGTTTTATTAGGAAAAGTTCATGGACGTGTGAATGATAAGCAACGAATATTAGTCTATAATATTGGATTAGGATTGCACGATGTTTTATTCGCTAGTAAGATATATGAGAGACTTGGTCGTTAAAATATTTGTGAGATTAGGCTTGTATAAACCTATTGTGGAGTTGATAAATCGCCTGAAATTTGAAATACAAGCACGGCGGATGAAACGCGATGGACTCGCTATGTTAGCGGCCGCTGATAAGGTATTTACACAAATGGGAGTGCGAGCATTTCTAACTTATGGCGCATTGCTTGGAGCTTATCGTGAGCATGGATTTATCTCCTATGATCCAGATATAGATCTTGGCGTAATGGAAAGCGAGTTACCAAAAGATATGCACGAGCAAATGGAACACGCTGGCTTTCATTTGATACGTCAAAATTATATTGGAGCAACGGGTCAAGTAGTTGAAGAAACATATGAATATCATAAATTGCACTTGGATATATTCCTATATATAAAAGAAGGTAATGACTTCTTTAGCGTAATTCAGCGCAAGCATGAGACTAAAGACTGGAAAGAAGCAAATGCGACGGATGGCTTCCCGTGCGATAGAAGTTATGTCCCTGCGTGTGATTTTGAACGCCGTGAATTTCTTGGATTACATATTTATATGCCGATCGATACGGATGGTTGGCTAAGAGCAATATATTCAGATTCTTATATGACACCAATAAAAAACTGGACAGCAAAAGATTATAAGACACGTATTGTGCACAGTCAAGATAGAACATACAGAAGATATTTCTCATAACATGCGGAGCATAAAAACCTATATGGATATATTGCGCAAGAAAGGATTGTATATGTGCTTGCGTGAGGCGAAGAAAGTTGCGTGGCCGATATGGTGGACACATAACAGCGCGGCGATAGATCAGATACAAGCAGAACGCGCAAGTAAGTATTTGTGGCGGCGATATAAGGACTTGATTGTAAAGCCGTTAGACGAGACACAGGAGGCGAAAGAACCGACGCGGGTTGTTTGGGTATGTTGGCTGCAGGGCATGGAGAATGCGCCGGAGATCGTAAAGAAGTGTGTAGAATCCGTGAAGCGCAATATGCCGAAGTATGAGGTGCGTGTGTTGACTGCGGAGAATCTGTTTGAATATGTAACGTTGCCGGAATATATTGTGCGGAAATACAAGAAAGGCACTATCACTTTTACGCATTTTTCGGATATATTACGCACGGCGTTGTTGGTACAACATGGCGGAATATGGCTCGATGCAACAGTATTGCTGACGGAAGAACTGCCGGCGCAAATGACCGATGCTCCGTTATTCTTCTTACAGAAGTCCAAACTGCAGATTATTCCGCACATGGGCTCCAGTTGGATGCTTGTCGCGAACAAGGGGAATGCGGTACTTAAACGAGTTCTGGATTTATTATCTGCCTATTGGACGAAAGAGAACAAGTTGCGGGATTATTATTTATTCCATTTATTCTTTTATCTGGTGCTCGAGCGCAACGAAGAAGGAATGAAGGCGCGGCGCGCTATTCCGTACGTTCCCAACATAGAAGCCCATACGCTGCAGTACACACTTTTTGATGCCTACGATGAGTGTGTTTGGAAACAGACGATTTCCCGCTCGCCGATTCATAAACTGACCTGGAAATTTAACCATAACGAACCCTTGGACAAGAAGGGAACAAACTATGACTATATCCTTCATCATTTGCACTTATAATCGCGAGAAATATATCTACGAGTGTCTTAGCCGTTTGGCCAAGAATACGGTTCAAGAAGGCTGGGAGATTGTGCTCGTGAATAACAACTCTACGGATCACACGGCCGCAGAGTGCGAGCGGTTTGCGAAGGATTATAACTTGCCTAACTATCGCTATGTGGTCGAGAAGCAGCAAGGACTATCATTTGCGCGTAACAGAGGAATAGTTGAGACGAAGGGAGAATGGCTCATTTTCTTGGATGACGATGCGATGGTAGAAACGGACTATATCGCCCATGTACTGAAGCATCTTTCCGACCATCCCGAGGCTGGTGCGTTCGGAGGACGGGTTGAGCCGTTCTTTGAGAACGGAGAGCCGGATTGGTACAGCAAATGGGCGATGGGGTTTGTGAGCGCGATAGATATGGGACCGGACGTGAGACTCTTTGGCAGAAATAAATATCCTATTGGCGCGAACATGGGTATCAAACGCGAGGTGCTGGAGCAAGTCGGGATGTTTAATACGGAACTTGGACGCACCGGCAATAATCTGCTGGGTGGAGAAGAAAAAGATCTATTTAATCGTATTCGCGTTGCAGGGTATCCGATCCTTTATTTCCCGAACATAGGCGTCAAGCATTGTATTCCCGGTCGCCGTACAACAAATGAGTTTATCTCGCGCCTCGGAGAAGGTGTCGGTATTAGCGAGTGCCTTCGCACGCGCAATATAGGTTCGTGTGCATATGCGAAACGCCTGTTTATGGAGTGTGTCAAGTGGGGAGGAACGCTCGTAATATGGTGCCAATATACGATACAAGGACATCGTCCGAAAGGCGACATCCTTGTACTTTTCCGCTATCACGTAACCAGAGGTTTATTGTCGTTTAGCCGGTAAGGCGCGTTTCCAAAGCGGCCACGTAAGGCCTACTATTCCTATTATCAAACCAAGAATGACGAACAGCATGGACCACTTGTCCAGGCGCAATGCACTAGGCACAAACTCCATCCGTAGCATATGCTCGCCGGCAGGAATTACAGCCGCACGGAGGACATAGTTCACACGACCAATTTCTATTTCTTTATCATCGACATATAAGTGCCAACCTTCGGGATAATAAATCTCCGAGAAGACGGCTACGCGATCGTTCGCATTCTTAGCATAATAGGTAAGCGCGTTGGGCTTGTATTCCGTTAATACAATCTCATCGTTCTCGTTGGGCTGCAGCGCGCAAGTCAGGACTTCGCGGAATTGCTCATCCGCCACAGCGGTCTTATGAAGATCCAGTGTGTTAAGTGCCGCACTCTCATCGTCTGGTGTTGGCACGAAGAGTACATCGTTGACAAACCATGCATTGCCCATCGCATCGGGATTAGGGTAAACGCCTTGACGAGTGACGATATACTTGGTGTTGAGCATGTTGAGTACACTCCAGTTCATCTTGGAGATATGCTCGTCAATGAGATCTTGGTAGCGGCGCAGTTTGACAGCCGAATAACCGCCGATGGATTTGAAGCGATAGCTGGTGCGCGAGTCGTTAAAGGTGTTCGTGTTGAGATTCAAGACTCGATAGTCGAGACTTTCGTCTTGGAGGATTTGTTCTTCCCAAGACTGCATCTTGAAATACGCGTCGCTCTCTTTCTGCTTTACAAAATTATCATCATTGAAGAAGCGCTTGTTAACCGGCGTCATATCTGCGAGAATGAGCACTGCCAATCCTCCGTAGAAGATGTACAACCAGGTCGGCTTATCTTCTTTCTGTTTTTTCCATGCATACCAATAGATGAGCGCGCAGCCTAAAAGGACGAAGAGTAACGAACGCCAAGCGTCGGCTTTGAGCATTGCTACGCGCTGGTCTAAGACCGCGTCATAGACCCACTGCGGCATTTGCGCTTTCCATTGTGCATCGTAACTGCTGGTCATGTCGAAACTGCCGGCAAAGAGTGCAGCAAAGAGACATATACCGGCCGTGATACCTCCGGCAATGAGTATATTCGGGCGAAGTTTCTTCCATTCTATCTCTCCGGAAACGATGCGTTGGAGCGCCATGAATCCGAGGAGCGGCATCGTGATTTCTGCGACCACGAGAATGGACTCCACGGCGCGGAACTTATTGTACATCGGGAAGTAGTTGAAGAATAGCTCCGTGAGCCACATCATGTTCTTTCCCCAAGCGAGGAAGATAGACATGAGTGTTGCGAAGAGAAGTGCCCATTTGTATGGTCCGAGTACGATGAGTAGGCCCAGCAAGAAGAGGAAACATATAATCGCACCGACATACACTGCTCCGGAAGTAAACATCTTCTCTCCCCGATAGGTTGGCGCATGTTCGCAGAATTGCTCTGCATCGCGTTTCGGGACTCCTTGTTTGCGGAGCGCTTTGCATAGTTCGGAGTCTTTGCCGACATTATATCCACTGGCGCCGCCTTCCCAGTTTGGGATAAGGAGCGTCATGGTCTCGCCTTTGCCATAACTCCAATCGGTCGCATATTTGATGTCGAGACCTTCTGCGGGGGCATTCTCAGTTTGTTTGGAGAGTTCGCTATGTCCGCCGCGCATGGTTTGCTGGAGATACGATTGGTTCATGTTTAGCCAACTGATACGTGTGCCGGCTACTATACCAAGCGAGAGAGCAATAACCGCTATCGCAAGTCCCAGATCTTTCCACCGTTTCTCTATGCAATGCATAATAATCTCGGTGATCACCATTACGCCAATGAGCATAAACACGTAATAGGTCATTTGCGGGTGAAGAGCCAAGCAGCACATACCATATATGGTGATTAATGGCGCTCCTAACCAATAGTTCTTGCGGAAAATGGCATATACACCACCGATGACAGGTGCTAAGAAACCAATAGCTACTGCTTTTGTCACATGCCCGGCAGGGATGATGAGGAAGAAGTAACTGCTCATACCTATTGCCATGGCCCCCACGACACTCAGCCAGGGATTTACTCCAAAACAAAGAAGCAGTAAGAAGAAACCTAAGAAATAGGCAACAATGATGCCCATCGTCTCCGGAAGACCCAGATGCAAGATATTCCGCAGAGTGTGGTTCGTTAGCTCGCCGGAAGGCATGCTACCGGTGATTTGGTAGGTAGGCATACCTCCGAACATTGAATTTGTCCACCAAGTCGTCTCGCCGGTTTTGGCACGGTATTCAAGGGCTTCATTTGCAGCTCCTTGCCAGTTCATCGTATCGCCTGCATAGAGTACTTTGCCTTCTAATATAGGGCTGCAGTAGAGTATGGCAAAGCCTACAAATACTACCAGTGCTACCAAATAAGGTGCGATTTGTTTCCAGTTTATTTTCATTGTTTAATCATTTTGCGGATTGCACATAACTCCTCTTTGACGCGCAGCAGGATTTCCAAAGCCGCTTGGCGTTCATCGGATTTCTTGTCGTTGCCTTTGAGTTCTTTGCGGATGGCCTCAATGCGTGTGATTTTCAGGTCGTCGCGGATATACTTGATGCGCTTGATGACCTCTTGGTCTGCCCGCGTGTAATAGCGGTTCCCATGCCCGTCTTTACGCGGGTGGAGTTCATCAAACTGCTTCTCCCAATAGCGCAGCGTAGTAGCAGGAACACCTGTTTCCTGTTCGGTCTCGCGCAGCGAGTAATATACTTTTTCAGTTATTTGCATATTTTTAATTTCTGACCTTCCCGAATATTGTCACTCTTCAGGCCGTTCCATTGCTTAAGTTGCTTGACCGTGCAGTGGAATCGCTTCGCAATGCCGCCGAGTGTGTCGCCTCGTTTGATCTTATAATAGGTGACGCCGTTCGCGCGATAGGCTCCGTTGATAGAAGTCACCTTGGCCATGTCGATCTCTGCGCGGCGGTTATTGATGAGGCTATCGGCTTTGTAGGCAATGATCGAGTCCTGTTGGTCGATGAACAAACCTACTTTGTCGGACGGCAGGCAAAGCGCGTATGGAGTGCCTCCCGGGAGGATGTCCCGCGAATACTGCGGGTTGAGACGACGCAGTTCGTCCATGCTGATATATAGGTTCTCGCTCACCTGTTGCAAGTGCAGGCGTTGTGTCGTACGAATCGTGTCAGTGATCATGGATTTATCCGCTATCGGTGCCTTGCAAATACCATGCTCCTGACCGTAGTTCATCGCATAGTTGGCAGCGATGAAGATAGGCACATAGTTGCGTGTCTCTAAAGGCAGATACGGGTAGATCGACCAGAAATCGCGTTTGCCGCCGGCGCGACGGATGGCTTTGTTGACATTTCCGCTACCGCAGTTATAGGCCGCAATGACGAGGTTCCAATCTTGATACACGCTGTACATACTGCTTAAGAAACGACATGCTGCATCGGTGGCTTTGAGCACATCCATTCGTTCGTCCACGAGCGAGTTAATCTCCAGTCCGAACAGTTTACCGGTAGCCGGCATGAACTGCCAAAGACCTGCAGCGCCGGCATGCGAGCGGGCCATGGGGTTGAGGGCTGACTCGATGATAGGTACGCAACGCAGTTCGTAGGGCAGGTTATAGCGCGCGAGGGCTTCCTCAAAAATCGGGAAGTAGTACTCACTCATGCGCATGAGGCGTGCTACCTGTTTGGGTTTGTTCTTGACGTAGCGCAAGATGAAGGCCCGAACGCGTTCGTTGTACGGCAACTCAATGACACAAGGCAAGGCTTGCAGTCGCGCCTTATAGACGGAGTCAGGTAGGATGACGGTGTCATGCAGCGAGACGCAATCTGTCGTATCGAGCCAGCGAAGACTCCACTCCAACGCACGCATTTCGATATCCGAAAGCGTACTGTCATTCCACGAAAGGTAGAAAGGAGGGATGGGGGCAATAATGGTATCGGCCAACACAATGCTGTCCGCCACAACACTGTCGGCTACTTGCATAGGCACTAACTCCAGCGACTCGACATCCGTGGAGTCATTGGCAATGCTGTCTGTTACGATCTCTTGTGCATGCAATGCAGCTACGCTGCAGAGGGATAGAAGTATTAAAAAAATCTTTTTCAAAACTGTATAGCTAATTTTAATTCAGCGCTCTGTTGGTGCTGATAGTCATAATAAATCTGCGGTTCTATATTGAGGGATAAATCGGGCGATATATCATAATCGAAGAGTTGGGCATCTACATACGCATCGATGAGCGACAGGGCATAGACCACCACAATCGCCAGAATGGAGTAATCGCGATAGCGTCGAAAGACCTGTTGCCGATTGTCGAGCGTCTTCACCCAGGTGCTCGCTCCTCCCACGCGCTGCAAGTCATAACCTTCGGGTATGACGGCGATGTAACTCTTCGAAGGGTCTTCGCTTACCGTACCTGCCTGAATGTCGTTATAGAGATCGAGATAAGCCATCTTAAAATTGGAGTACCTGTTTTGAGTCCAACTGATAGCATATCCGCAACCCATGAAGGCTCCATACACGATAGGCAACTTCCAGTAGGATTTGTTGTATATCTGTCCGGCTCCCGGGCAAATGACCCCTAACCAGACTGCCTTGACGGCATCGGGTTTCTTATAGAAGGTGCTATCCACCTGTTGCTGCTGGGCGTTTGCCAAGAGCGGGAGTATCATCAGTACTATGTAGAGCCAGCGTTTCAACTGATCTTCGCAATAATATCGGCTAATTCATCGTTATCTGCAAAACGGATGATAATCTTGCCGGCCTGGATTTTTACATTATGGCCGAGTTTGGCACTCAGTTCGTTCTGCAACTCATCGTAAGGATTGATGGCTGGTTTGGCGGTTTTCTTCTCGTTCTTTCCTTCTTGCGCGAGGGCTTCCACTTGACGCACTGAGAGTCCTTCACGCAGGATGCGCTGATAGAGGGCTAACTGGCGCTCTGCCGAAGGCGTGCCGAGGATGGCGCGGGCATGACCCATGTCGAGTTTGCGCTCTTTGATGCCGACTTGTATCTCTGCCGGCAATTTGAGCAGACGGAGGTAGTTGGCTACCGTCGCACGCTTTTTGCCAACGCGCTCGGACATACGCTCTTGCGTGAGGTTATAGTCGTCCATGAGTCGCTGGTAAGCCAAGGCAATCTCGATGGCATCCAAGTCTTCACGCTGGATGTTCTCGATGAGAGCCCATTCCATGACTTGCTCATCTTTGGCGGTGCGGATATAGGCAGGGATGCGCTCCAAGCCCGCCATCTTACTGGCGCGGAAACGACGCTCACCGGCGATAATCATATAGGTGTCATCCCCGTTGTCGCGCAGGGTGATAGGAGAGATCACACCATGCTCACGGATGGAGTCGGCCAACTCTTGCAGCGCCTCTTCATCGAAAGTGCGGCGCGGCTGATCGGGGTTGGCGACGATCTTCGCCAGTTCAATCTCCGAGATAGAACTGCCACCGTTGGTATCTACATGCGAGGTGTCGATGAGTGCATCGAGGCCTCGTCCAAGTCCTGTCGTCTTTTTCATAAGGTCTGTCGTTGAATAAGTTCTTTCGCTAAGGAAGTGTAGTTCTGCGCACCCTTCGAACTGGGGTCATAATCCAGTACGGAGACTCCGTGCGAGGGAGCCTCGCTCAGGCGTACATTGCGGGCGATGACGGTGTTGAACACGAGGTCGCCGAAATGACGCTTCACCTCTTCATACACCTGGTTGCTGAGGCGCAGACGATTATCGAACATCGTCAGCAGGAAGCCTTCGATCTTCAGTGCCGGGTTGAGTTTGGACTTGATGATCTTGATGGTATTCAGCAGTTTGGCGATGCCTTCGAGGGCGAAGAACTCGCACTGTACGGGGATGATAACGCTGTCGCTGGCCGTAAGGGCATTGACGGTGATCAGACCGAGGGACGGACTGCAATCGATGAGAATGTAGTCATATGCTTCGCGGATCTGCTCAATGACGCGCTTGAGGAGCGTCTCGCGGTGCTCGAGGTTCAACATCTCTATCTCTGCTCCTACCAAGTCGATATGGCTCGGGATGAGCCAGAGGTTCTTGGTGTTGGTCTCGACGATAGCAGAGTGCGGGTCTATACCGTTCACCAGACATTCGTAAATGGTGTTGTCCAGTTCTTTGATCTCAACTCCCAGACCCGACGAGGTGTTTGCCTGCGGGTCGGCGTCGATGAGCAACACGCGCTTGCCTTGGTGAGCCAGGGCGGCTGCCAAGTTAATGGAAGTGGTCGTTTTACCGACGCCTCCTTTTTGGTTTGCTAATGAAATGATTTTACTCATATAGTTGTTGTATTATTGTTTCTGCTTCTATTTGTCGGCAGGCATAGTTGCCATACCGGCAGTGGTTGGTGCCGTGGCAGGTACAGGGACGACACCGTAGGTCGTTTCGCTGAACGATATCTTCGATGCGTTGTTTCCAACCGGCGAAACCTATCAGCGGGTGGGTGGCGCACCATACACTTATGGCGCGAAGGCCCACAAGACTCGAGAGGTGCTGGTTCGCACTGTCCATACAAATCATCGCCTCGAGTTGGCGCATCAGTTCCAGTTCTTCCTCTAGTTTCAGTTGTCCGGCGACACTGGTGGTGCGCGGGAAGACCGACGCCCACTGCCGTAACATCTCACATTCGACCGCACCGGCTCCGAAGAGGAACACCCGGGTGTCGGGATCTTGGGTCAAGCGCTCAATGATCTCTTTGGTCACCCGGTAGGGTAGCATGTTCGAGCGCGATTTGGCGAAAGGCGCGAGGCCTATCCATCGTCCTTCTTTGGGTCCGAAACGTTCTTCGATGGTCTGCGCGGCAGCGCGGTTGATTTTGATGGCTTCGAAGTCCCTGTCGGTCTCGAGTCCGGCGCGGCGGAAGGTATCTTCATAGCGGTCAAACTCCGTCGGAAGGTTTCTATTGCCGATGCCCCATACCGTGATGAAGTGTTTGCGGATGCGACCATACCGGATGCGAGTGACGTGCTTGCCGCTCAGGAGCATGAAAAGGTCGAATACCCGCGTGCGCAACACATCTTGCAAGTCTATGACCGCGTCGGCTTCATGCCGCAGGTGTCGCCAAAGACTCCATACCCCGCGCCAGTTGAGGTGGTTGTCCACTTCCCAAAACACCACGTTGGGCATGGAAGCGAACATCGCCCCGAGTTTTTTCTTGCTCGCTACAATGAATCGATCATTCGGATAGCGACGGCTGAGGGAAGCAATAACGGGCACTGTCATCGCTACATTTCCAAGTGTCGCCAAACGAAGGATCAGATACGTCATTGTTGCGTGTTATTTTTCTTCCCATTCACTCCAGGTTGCCCCGAAGAAGTATGTCAATGTATCGCCGAGTTGATAGTCTTTTACAGCTATCAGGTTTCCGTCCTGTATGTCGGTGACGGTAGCATCGGGTGTGCGGACAGTGAGGTAAATACGTCCCTGCGAAGTGCTGCCGTTAAAGTCGTAGTTCATCTGCGCCGCCGTCTTGTCGCTCAGCGCATTCTCTTCGTAATAGACCGTTCCTAATTCTTCATACACCTCGAAGTGGTCAATCGTGTCGTGCATGTATATACCGCCTCCGACGAGCAGTTCGCCGTCATAGTTTCCGGTCAGAACCACATCCGCGCGGTTCATCGGTTCTCCGGCTTCGGCGGTGATGGTGATGGACTCTTGCAGGATATGTCCTGCTACCAACAGGCTGTCGTACTCCAGACGGAAGACGAAGCGCTCGGGTGTCTGCTCGAGAATCGTCCAACGGTCATAGGGGCCTCCGATATAGGTAGTGTCGTTCGCCAATACGATGAGTCCTCCGGCGCCGCAGGTATGGCCCACTTTGTAGCAGTCCAATCCTTTGCCGTAGTTGATGTGATACGGCAGACCGAGGACATGCTCGCGGTAATAGAAACTATCCACGATGAGTTCCGGCGAAGCCTTGAGCCAGAGATCCACGCCGTTCGAAGGGTTCTCGGCCTTGAGCGCCGGTCCGTACATGCGCCAAGCGGCGAACTCATTCTCCCAAGCGAAGTCATCCTTGCGCTCCGGCACAAAACGACCGAACACCTTAGGCTGCACAGCTTGTTTGTGACAAGCCGTAAGACTCAACAGAGCCATACATATAAACAGGTACTTCTTCATTTTCACCTTTCACTCATTCACTCATTCACTCATTCACTCACTCACTCATTCATTACTTCGGTTGTTTACCGATATAAGCCAGAATACCTCCGTCCACATAGAGGATATGTCCGTTTACGGCATCCGACGCATGAGAAGCGAGGAAAACAGCAGGGCCTCCTAACTCTTCCGGTTCTAACCAACGTCCGGCCGGAGTCTTGGCGCAGATGAACGAGTCGAACGGATGACGGCTGCCATCTGCTTGGCGTTCGCGCAGCGGTGCTGTCTGCGGCGTAGCGATGTAACCCGGACCGATGCCGTTGCACTGGATATTATACTCGCCGTACTCGGAGCAGATGTTACGCGTCAGCATTTTCAATCCGCCCTTCGCTGCGGCGTAGGCACTGACGGTTTCGCGGCCGAGTTCCGACATCATGGAGCATATATTGATGATTTTTCCTTCGCGGCGCTCCATCATCTCCGGCAGCACAGCCGCAGAGACGATATAAGGAGCCACCAGATCCACATCAATCACGGCCTGGAACTCTTCGCGTTTCATCTCATGCATCGGGATACGTTTGATGATGCCGGCGTTGTTGACCAGAATGTCAATTTGGCCTACTTCCTGGTGAATGCGCTCTACCAGGGCTTTGACGGCTTTCTCGTCGGTCACGTTACATACATATCCCTTCACGTTCTTGATTCCCGCGTCGGCGTAGTTTTGCAATCCGCGCGCGAGAGCTTCTTCATTGATGTCGTTGAAGATGATGTTTTTTACTCCGGCAGCAACAAACGCTTTTGCGATGTTGAAACCGATTCCGTAAGACGCGCCTGTGATCCACGCGTTCTTGCCTTCCAAAGAAAATAGATTGTTCATATTGTTCGTTTATTTTTTGCTCATTATGCTAGACCATAGCTAGACCATACCTAGACCATATAAACTAGGTTGCTACTCTGTCTATTTTAGGTCAGTTATCTTACTAAAGTCTTGGTCGCCATAATCGAGGTTCTCGCCGCCCATGCCCCAGATAAAGGTGTAGTTATGGGTCGCTGCGGCCGAGTGGATAGACCATTCGGGAGAGAGGACCGCCTGGTTGCCTTTCATCCATATATGGCGGGTCTCTTCAACTTCGCCCATAAAATGGCATACAGCCTGGTCTTCAGGCACCTCGAAATAGAAATAGGCTTCCATACGGCGGCTGTGCACATGCGCGGGCATGGTGTTCCATACGCTGCCTGTCGCCAGTTCGGTCATACCCATTTGCAGCTGGCAGGTCGGCAACACTTGGTTGACCAGCATCTTGTTGATGTTGCGTTCGTTGCTCATCTCCAGACTCCCCATGTGTGCTACCACCGCGTCGGCTTTCGTCACCTTCTTGTCGGGGTAGGTGCAGTGCGCGGTGGTGGAGTTGAAATAGAAGAGGGCAGGCTTGTTGGCGTCAAGACTCTCGAACTTCACCTCGCGGTCTCCGCGACCGAGGTATAAAGCCTCTTTGTAGTCTAGTTCAAACACTTTGTCTCCGGCTATCACGCGGCCTTTGCCGCCTACATTGAAGATACCTATCTCGCGGCGGGTGAGGAAGAAAGGCGCTTTGAGCGGATCGATAGCTTCGAGCAGCAGGGTCTCACCGGCCGGCATCGCACCGCCGACGATCATGCGGTCGTACATGGAATAGACCATGTTCACTTCGTTTTTTACAAACACGTGCTCGATAAGGAAGTCCTTACGCAGACGCGTGGTGTCATAACTCTTTGCGTCCGTCGGATTCGACGCATAACGCACTTCATAATTGGTTTTCATATCGTTATAGTTTTCAGTATTCAGTAGTCAGTGTTCAGTTTTTTCGCTTCGAGTGCACAGGCCATATCCATGCGAAGTTCACACTCAGGTCCATGGGGCTGGCCATGGAGAAGTGGTCCGTGAGGTTGGTGCCGAAGACTCCTCCGAAGGAATATTCGAAGCGCGCCTCTATCTCATAGATACCTGCACGGGCAGTAGGGAAGGAGACACCGGTTCCGGCGAGCAGTCCCCAATAGAAAGGATGGTCGATCGGTCGGTACTCCGTTTGTCCGAGTCCGTTGACAAGTACTCCTTTGTTGCCTTCGTCCTTGAAACAATAGCCGATGTGCGGACCGAGGTTGAAGATCCACCGGCAGGTTTGGCTGCCGAAGTTCAGATGCATGAGTATCGGCAGGTTGATATAATGGAGGTTGCGTTCATAGTGCTGTCCAGCCTCGTTCTTCTCGGCCCAGCCGCGATGGACATAGTTGAGTTCCATCTGGAAAGCACAGTATTTATGTCCTGCATAGCGGAAAGTGATGCCGGCGTTTCCTCCAAGCACACAGGCGTTCGTTATCGGCTTCATGTTCGATACGACAGGACGGAACAGCACGGAGCTGGCCGTCACACCGCCATGCACGCCGAGGTAAAACTCCCGTGCGCGTAAACGGGGTTGGGCCTGTAGAGTCTGCGTGCCGAGTGCAGCAAGCAGAAGGCAGACGAGGATTAATATGTAACGACTTCTACGCATGCGTTCTGGTATCCGCCCTGCTTCACTTGTTGCCAGCGGATAGGTGATTGGAGACCGATATGTTGTTGTTCTCCTTGAAGCCAAGCTACGAGAGCCTGCATCAGGTCATAGCCTAAGAGGTCATAACGCGGGGTCTCGGAGACATGTTCGTCCGAGAAATACGTCTTCCATAACTCGTCATATTCCTCGCGAAGCGCGTTGCTTGAGAAGAGCGAAGTATATACGGTTGGGACTCGCAGGTTCTCTTTGGTCCAACTGAACTGGCTGATGAGGCGGATACGATAGCCGTCTTCTTGCAGTTTGGCGATATGCGGAATGGCCATGCGTACCAACTGATAGCGGTCGCTATGCAACAGGATGATGTTCTCTTTCTCCGGGTTGAGGGCATAGTTCGCAGAATCAGCCATCAAGTCCTGAAGGCCCAGGGCGGTGTAGGGAATGCCATGTGCTCGCATCTGTTTGCGAAGGGTACGCACCGACGCCGAGAGGTCTTCGTCCCTTACTTCGACTACCACACAATGTGCATCGCGTGTCTTGAGCCACGCGCAGAGACTGTCTGCTTCCTGCTCGTCCGTTGAGTTAAATTGGAGGATGTAAGGATGATGCTCCAGTTCGAGGTCATCGCTGAAAGGCAGGAGCAACGGTACTTTGTGTTGCTCGCACCAAGTGGCCATGCGCTCTATCTGAATGGGGTACACAAGACCGAGGATGGCTTGTACGCTGTCTAACTCCGTACTGTCGCAGAGGGCAGCCACCCGGCGTTCGCTGCGCTCGCTGTCATAGACACGCAGACGATAGAGGGTGCTGTCGTTCTGTAAGTCATGAATAGCCAGCAGTGCGCCTTGATAAAACTCCATCATACGCTCGGCGTTAACGCTTCGTTTGGTTTGGCGACTCTCAAAAGGCAGCAAGAGTGCTAACTCAACCACACGGCGTGTGTCGGGAACTATACTATCTACGGCGAGCGAGTCGGTAGCGAGGGAGTCTATCGCAAGACTGTCCGCCACGGCGGGCTGCGGCTCCGGTGCTACTACCGTCTCCGTCACGATGGTCTCAAGGACTTTGACCTCCGATTGTATAATAACAGGACGCTTGGTGGGAATAAGAATGATCTCGCCATAGTGGAGTCCGCGCTCGCGCAGTTGCGGGTTGAGACGGATGATTTCGGACTGCGGCACATCGAAGTTCACCCCGACACGGTACAGGCCGATACTACGCTCTACCTCATAACGATACACCTCTTCCCCGTTGACGGTGTCCAGCGGGTAGTTCAATAACTCCTGCGCTATCGCAGTTGAAAATTGAAAATTGAAAATTGAAAGGACAACAAGTCCTAGCAATTTGCTGTATATTCTTTCACCTTTCATATCTACGTTTTCTTATCACAAACACTATGCCGCCGATGAGAGCCAGGATGGCAATGGGGCTGATGGTGCTTATCAGTTGAATCTTCATTCGTTCGTCATGCGCGCGCTTGTCGTTCAACAGACGCAATGCGATATCTTTCTCGCGCAGGGCGATGAGTCCTTCGGCGTCGGTGAGCCAGAGTACGGCGTTGACCACCATGTCGCGGTTGGAGAACTGCATGCCGCTGTAGCGGTCATATCCCATCGGCAGGGCTTGGTTCTTCTGCAACTCATTGATGACGATACTTCCGGAGGCGATGACTACTTGACGGGTAGGAACGCCGGTCTTACGAATCGGTTCGTCGGTAAGGACTCCTTCGGGTACCATGCGGTGGGCGTAGGCACTGGTGAACGTTCCTTCGAGAGAGACCGCCACCGGCACATACTGGTATTTGAACTCCGCCATGTCAGGATTCATATCGCTCAGGTTTACTTCGCCGGGTGTCGCGGTGACGCGGCTGGCGGTGCTGGTAGCCAGGAGGATACGTTTCTCGATGCCATCTTCTCCGCCTACGGCGTCAATCGGGCTGACGAAGGTACTCATGACCTGTCCCATGTCCTTCGTGATAGGCGATCCTTGGCTGGTGAGCAGCAAAGGCGCATAGGTCCAAGGCATGGGTTGGAAGTTCGGATGTTCGGCATCGGAGGACACATTCACAGGGATAGGCAGACACTGGACATCTTGCACGAGGGCGGGGTTTATACGCACACCATAGCGGAAGAGCAGGTCCGTCAGACCGAGGTCCAAGGGGATGATAGGTGTGAAGCCGTCTTTCTGCAAGATCTCTTCGCTCAGTTGTACCCCGTTCAGGGCCCAGAGGACAGCACCGCCGCGCATGATGTATTGGTCGATGACAAACCGCTCAGCATCGGTGAAGGCCGTCTGCGGGGCAAGTATCAGCACCGCCTGATAACCGTCGAGCTCATGCCCCGTAACCGGTAACCCTTCACCGGTAACCCCTATTGACCCTCTATCGACCGCGAAGTACTTACTGAGGGCCGACATGAGGTCATAGGTATGCGCTTCGTCGGGTTCGCCGTGTCCCTCGAGGATGGCTACCCGCGGTGTCTCGTTCTGCGTGAGCAGGTGGAGTGCTTCCATGAACGCAAACTCGAGTTGTTCCATGCTGGCGTTGAGGTTCTCTTCGCCGCTGAGGCCGCGGGTGTTCTTGAGAAGGGTCACTACCGCCCGCTTGCCTTTGTATGTTAAGAGGGCGTAGGGATAGACGGTCGTCTGTGCCGTCTTGCCGTTCTGCTCCCGCTCGTGAATGATGATAGGGCTTAAGCCGAGGGAGTCTGCGACTCCATGTTTTATGTTTGATGTTTTATGTTTGATGTTTGCATAGACGCCAAGTTCCTCGATGGTCTCTTCGGTGGCTTTCTTGAGTCGGCGGAAGCCTGCGTTGAGGTCTCCGTCGAGAAAGAGCGTTACTTCGATAGGCGCGTCGGTAGCACGGAGCAGGGTCTTGGAGGCCTCACTCAGACTATAGTGCTTGTCGTCCGTCAAATCCCAACGAACGGGGCGTTCATATAACACTCCGTAAAGACAGAGGAACAAACCTACGATAAATATGTACGGCGCGTACTTCCGCATCTATCACTTACGAATCTTCTGCCAAACGTCTTCGTTGATAACCACCGGATATTTCGCACGGAGTTTTTCGATCCATGCTTTCTCCAGGAAGTCCTGGTAGTCGGTTGTTACTTTGCCTTTCTCGTCGTCCCAGGTTGCCGGTGCTTTGAGTTTCTTACCTACACAAACGACATACAGTAGTTGCTCGTTGGGGGTAAACTCGGCTTTTTTGATCTTCAGACCGTATTTATCCACGGCTGCATTCTTGCCTTGTTCCCACAGACCGCGCTGCGCTTTGACATAGGTGACGCTGTCCTGGTTGATACGATGTGCGATGTAGCTCTTGACAGAGTCCGGATCGGCACTCTTGATGATGGCCTGAGCGGCTTTGGCGCTGTTCTTATCTTTGCACTGGAGCAACCATCCTTTGAAGTGAGGTGCGTCCCAGGTGTATTTCTTCTTGTTGGCTGCGAAGAACTGCTCGAGTCCTGCGGTGTCCTTGGCTGCTTTGTCCCAAACCTCACGGAGCGATACTTCGAAGAGCAGGATGCCGTCGTGGTATTCCTGTACGAGGTTTCTCAGTTCCGGATACTTCTCCTCGAGGTGTTCGTCAGCATAGGCTTTAACTTCTTCGTCGCTCATCTCAGCCGGGAGGTTATACTCGGCGCGGGTCTTACGGATGAAACTCTTATCAGCTTCTTTGGCACGCTCGTCGCGCTGTACCTGACGCTCTACCTGGCTGCGGATCGAGTCGAGGGGTTGGATGCTGCGCTCACCTTCTTTGTACAGGATGTGCCAACCGTACATGGTCTGGAAGGGTGCACTGATCTGGCCTACCTCGAGTGCAAAAGCGGCATCTTCGAAGGGCTTCACCATCATACCTTTGCCGAACCATCCGAGGTCACCGCCACGGGCACTGCTGCCGCGGTCGTCGGACTCTGCTTTCGCTACCTCCGCGAAGTTCTCTGCGGTAACGATAGCGGCGATAGAGTCGATGAGCGCTTTCTTGGCTGCTACGACAGAGTCGCTTTCGCCACGCGGGGTCATCTTCATGATATGACTGGCTTTGACCTCTTTGTGGTCACGTTCTTCTTCAACGAGCACGATATGGAAGCCGTACTGGGTGCGGAAGGGTGCACTGACTTTACCTACTTCGGTGTTATAGACAGCCTCTTCGAGCGGATAGACATAACGGAAAGGAGTGATCCATCCGAGTTCGCCGCCGGTCTCTTGTACAGAGGGGTCGGTGCTGACAGCACGGGCTACATCGGCGAAGGGTTCTACTTTCTCGCGTACTTTCTTTGCCTTGCGTCCTTTGCCTTTGATGACCTCTTTGCCGATGGTGACACGCTCATAGGCTTCGTTGATCTTCGCCAACGCTTCTGCTTCCTGAGCACTGTCAGCGGTTGCGGGGCACTGGATAGCGATGTGTGCAGCGCGGCGGTCTTTGGCCATATGGCGCCAACTCATCTCCACGAGGCTGTCCATGGCTTGGTTGTCCTGCAGGTACTTCGGCGTAGCCTGAGCACGGTAGCCTTTGAGTTCTTTCTTGAAGGCCTCGGTGGTGTCGATGCCTTGCGACTCGGCTTCTACGACCTTGAGTTTGAAGTTAATGAACATGTCGAGGTACTCGTCCATGGTCTTGGGATCGAGTGCTCCGGCTTGGTTGTTTTTCTCATAGATGTAGAGGAACTCCTCTGCACTGACGGGTTTACCGTTGATGGTCATCAGCGGTTTGTCTTGAGCCGTCATGTTCAGGCTCAATGCTGCTACGATAAATAAAAATGCTTTTTTCATATACTAAAATCTAAAATGTAAAATTTCAAATCTTCAAATACTTTTTGTACGTCCGTTCAAAAAGTGCAACTGCTTGTCCGATGGTGCCGAAGATCTCTCCTCCGGAGGCGTTGGCATGTCCGCCGCCATGGAAGACTTCGCTCGCCCATATATTCACAGGTCGGTCACCTTGCGAGCGGAAGGATATACGGATACGGGACTTCGGTGTGCCGGGTTTGGCGCGCTCCTCCCGCATGAAGACGGAGTAATAGACATCGCTGATCTGGAGCGGCATGTTCACCAGTCCTTCGGTGTCGCCCACCTGGTAATGGTACTGCTCCAACTCGTCCGCCGAGAGGGTGATGAGCGCCAAGTGGTGCTCGGGGTAGATGCGCATCTTGCGATAGAGGGCGTAGCCGGTGAGACGCACGCGGTGCTCGGAATACTGGTTAAAGACCGCATCATAAATGGCATCTTTCTGCACGCCCGCGCGCAAGAGTTCGGCGATGATGTCGTACAATTCCGCGCGCGTAGAGTTAAAGCTGAAATTGCCCGTGTCGGTCATGAGGCCGGTGTAGATACAGGTCGCAACTTCGTTGCTGATTGCTGATTCAGGTCTGACCTTGCTGATTGCTGATTGATCTCCGAAGAGCAGTTTATAGACTATTTCGCAACTGGACGAGGCTTCGGGGTGGGAGTGCACCTCATCGGCGAAGTCGGTCGGGTTGAGATGGTGGTCGATAAGGATCTTCGGGCAGGGGTTAGCGAGCATCTTGTCACCCATGGGGCCGATACGCTTGGGGTCGTTGAAGTCGGTGCAGATAAAGAGGTCCGCGGCTGCGATGAGGACATCGCAGGCTGTGTTCTCTTTCTCATACACATGGATCTTGTCCGCGCCCGGCATCCAGTTGAAGAAAGCCGGAAACGCGTTCGGGACGATCACGTGTACACTAGCGCTACCAGCGCGTTTACACTGCGGCTCCGCCGCGTTTAACTGTGCCTCCGGCACGTTTAACCAGTTCCACAGCGCCAGCGCCGAACCCATGGCATCGCCGTCGGGCGCCATGTGGGTGAAGATGACGATATGTTGTGCGTTCTGCAGTAGTTCTTTCATGCGCTTATTTCTTCTTGTTTTTCACCTGCTTATGTACATACAGTCCCGGCAGGAAGGTCTTCTTCACGCCGTCGATACACGGACCGAACATATAGAGCGGGAAGGGTTTCCATTCGTCGCGTTTCCACTCCACTTCATATGCCCGCGGGTGGATATCCACAGCGGTGGGGTTGCTCTTCGGCAGCAGGGTGTTGGCGAGAGTAGTGAAGGCCTTTGCGTTCTTGGTGACGATCTTATAGGGGATATCATCTTCCTCATGCACCTTGACCTTCAGACCGTGATAGAGCATGCGGAAGGTTCCTTTGGCCAGTTGGTTGTCGCCGGTATAGTGCATGTCGAGGGTGTCGAGATGGCAGTCGGCGGTGATACCTACGAGCGGACGAACGAAGGTGTTGAGGTAGTCGATGTCGATGTCGGTAGCATGGAGGTCGAGCAACCACTGGCAGGACTTGTCCATACTCATGTTCATCTTCGCGATAGCATGTCCGTTCTTCGAGATAGGACAGTGGCCGTTGACATACATCGTGGCTCCGCGTTTGTTGGTGACATTATCTACCAGGGTGTGGATATCGCGCAGTTTGAGACGACCGCAGTTGACGTTCGTGCTGGCGAACTCGATGTCTATCTTGCGAATGCCGGCATCCACATGCTTGATGCAGAAGACGGCGGGCAGGGAGGTCAGGATGTTCTGCGGCATGTCGAACGGTTCCTTCGGAGCATAACGCTCATCGCGGAAGATGTCCATGGAAGCTACGACAGCCGAGAGGTGGTCAAGGTTGAAGTCCTTGTTCATCGCCTTATGGATGGGGTTGAGCGGAGCCGTGGTGACGCTCTCGATGGTCATATCCATCCATGTGACAGGTTCGCGCACGATGTCGCCGAGTCTCTTACGGGGCATGGTGTGGCATATGCGGGTACGACCGACCTTCAGCTCACCTTGGTTGGCATGCTCGATGCCGCTGGTCTCCAGGCGTATCATGCCGTCGGGCATCAGCACACAGGCTTGACCGAGGGAGAAAGCATAGAGGGTGTCGTTATAGTGGAAAGTCGAGTCATAGACGAGGTCATGGACCGTCAGGCCGACAGTGTCCACCGCCAGGTCGAGCTTGGAGGAAAGGCTATGGAGCGAGAAAGCGGCGTTCTTGATACGCAGTTTGTCCAGTTCCGCGCGCTTGAGCCACTCGCCGCCTTGGCGAAGGGTGGTGTCTTTGAACTGCGGGAAGGACAGCTCGGGGTGCTTCTCGTCGAGCCATAACTCCATCGCCGGACGCACGATGCGCACATCGTTGATGTATATCTGTTTGTCGAACAGCAGCGAGTATAGGATGCGTCCTACGGCGATGCGGTCCACGTGGGCAATGAAACCCGGAGCGACGGTGTCTTTCTTGTTCCTGGGCTCACCGCGATAGGCAAAATGCAGGTCTGTCACATCGGCGGTGCCGCTGAAGAAACGCAGGTCGATGTCGCCGACCGAGGCCTCGCAGCCCGGCAGTTCTGCCAGCGCTTTGTTGACCTCTTTGGTAAGGAGGCTCGAGAGCATGAGGTCTGCTACGATGAAGAGTACACCGATGAAGGCAAAGATAGAACCTAAAACGATGAGGGTTATTTTCGTTCCTTTTTTCATATCGTTGAAAGTTTATTGCCTTGCGGCAGTTTAAAGTGAGCAAAGCTCCACTACACGCCGCATGGATTTTTTGACATTTTTTGTGAGGGCTTAAAGCCCGTATTTTTGTAAGGCGGTAGGACGGCTATCAAGCCGGACAAAATGGTTAGCGGGTATTGGGCGCTGGGAGCTTGCTCACGAGCGACTAATAGACGATAAACATTAGACCAAAAGGTCGTACCGCCGCGTTTTTGATTTAATACTCTTTTTTATATGTTTTTGCGCGTTAGCGTGTTTTGTATGTTTTTTTTCCATCTACTCTCTCGGAGGCGTCTCGAGCGGTTGGGGTCCGCGAGAGTCGTCGAGCAGGGGGCGAGTTACTCCGAAGAGTACTTACCGAGCGGCCAGCGCCATCACTTCTTCTGCGATCCGTTTTGCTGAGTCACGCTGGGCGAGGGTGAGGACATTGGTATGCAGGGTCGCCAACCGCGCATCGTCTTGTATCAGTTCGAGGGCCGTCGGAATGAGTTTGTCGGCCGCCTCGATATCTTTGACGAGTACTGCGGCATCCTTACGCACGAGCGCCATGGCGTTGTGCGTCTGATGGTCCTCCGCTACATTGGGCGAAGGCACGAGGATAGCGGGTTTGCCGAGCAGGCATATCTCACTGATGGACGAAGCGCCCGCGCGCGAAATGACGAGGTCCGCCTGGGCATAACGGTCGGGCATGTCGGAGAGGAAAGGCAGGACTTCCAGCCAAGGTTTATTGCCTTCGGCGTTTATTGTGCCTATGGCACGTTTATACGCTTCGCTGTTTATGATTTTCTCATAATAGACCTTGCCTGTTTGCCAAACGACATGGATGCCGGCTTGCTGTAAAGCGGGGAGGCCGGCGAGGATGGCTTCGTTGATGGTGCGGGCACCGAGCGAGCCGCCGATGATGAGAAGGTTCTTAATTGCTGATTGCTGATTGCTGATTGCTGATTTCTTGCCGTTTAACAGGTTCTGCCGCACGGGGTTGCCGGTGAGGATGATCTTGTCGGCGGGGAAGAAACGCTCCATGCCTTCGTAGGCTACGCAAATCTTCGCGGCTTTATTTTTAAGAATCTTATTGGTCACCCCGGCAAAGCCATTTTGCTCCTGCAGGAGAATAGGAATACCCATTTGCGCTGCGGCCCACATCGCTGCACCGGAGGCATAACCGCCGACACCGACACCTACGTCGGGACGGAAATCGCGAATGATCTTCTTCACTTGGCGGATGGATTTCGCGAGGTCGGCGAGCACGGAGATGTTCTTCCATGGCTGGGCACGGTTGAAGCCGCGTACGGGCAGACCGACGATCTCATAGCCGGCTTGCGGAACACGCTCCATCTCCATGCGTCCGAGGGCGCCGATGAATAAGATCTGCGCATCGGGATCGAGTTCCTTCAGCGCGTTCGCG
>JAEEGL013134571.1_pt1 | contig 24167 bp, 21 predicted proteins | sample 9134231 | NCBI WGS metagenome assembly JAEEGL01 (sample SAMN16246548, study PRJNA631951) | gut metagenome | biome: gut microbiome; feature: rumen; material: fiber-attached | host: Bos | place: Iran: Karaj | collected 2018-10
CTTCCAAGTACGGCGGAAGAAACTACTTCATCCCCGTTTACAAGGATAACGTAGAAGGTTACGACTTCATGTTCCGTCAGGATCTTATCGATCAGTTCGGATGGGATATCACAAAAGTTAAGAAACTTGCTGACCTTGAGCCCATGCTTGCTGATGCTAAGGGCGCAGGCCTTAAGTATCCCTTCTTGACCCAGAAGACAGCTATGTTCTACAGATGGTACATCGACAGCTTTGATTTCTTCACAGGCGATGCAACCTCCAACTGGGTAGCAGTAGACAGAAAGACCAACGAAGTTGTTGATACGATCCTTACTCCCGAATATGAAGAGTTCACCACTTTAATGTGCAAGTGGGCAGAAGAAGGCTACATTTCGGAAGACGAAGTTACAAAGACAACCACAGACCAGACAACTCAGACACAGGATTGGGCTGTTTCATGGTGGACAGATATCCCCAACAACGGTGAAGCTGACGGTCGTTATTTACAGGATGTTACAATGCAGCCTGCATCCAAGAGATATATGCACACAGACTCCATGCTTGGTTCATGCTTCTGCGTATCCGCAACAAGCACACCCGAGCAGGCAAAGGCTTGTATCGATTTCATGGGACTTCTTTACACAGATTCCAAGCTTGCAGATATGTATGCATTCGGTATCGAAGGCGAAGATTATCAGTATAATGCTGACGGTTATGTAGAGAAGATCGGTGAGAAGTACAACCACTCCATGTGGGAATCAGCTTCCGCAACAGTTGTTACCTGCGAAGCAGCGAACCCTTACACCGCTCAGATGTACATCGACTTCAACTCTTCAGCAGAAATCTCTTGCGCAAACGGATTCCAGTTTGACAAGACACCTGTTGAGGCTCAGTACACAGCATGCCAGTCCGTATTCGAAGAGTACGGTTTCGTTCTTGAGAACGGTGGTTATGCATCTGCAGATGTTCCTTCAGTAATCCAGGCTTATCAGGCAGCTCTTGATGAAGCAGGTTACCAGGACGTTCTTGCTGAGTTCCAGAATCAGTACAATGAATTCAAGAAATAAGACTAAATCTTGATTTTGAATGACCAACGGCGGTCGTCCCAAGTGGGGCGGCCGCTTTTTTACTATATAGGAAATTTCTTTGAAATTACCTATATAGTAAAAAGCTCCGCGTGGATGCGCACAAGCGCGAGATGAAGATGTTGCTGACGCAACCGCGCCCGGCGCAGGCGTATCGCAAGCGATACGCTTTGTTCTATTTTCTATAGATGCAACAGAATTTATTATATGGTAGAATGGTTACATTATGATAAGTACCAAATATTCAAAGGATTACAGGCAGGAAGTCGAAAAGGGCCCGGACGGAAAGATGAAAGATGTCTTTGTCTATACCGGCGCGTATTATAAGACGGACGAGACGGAGGAAAGTCACAAAAGAACCCGTCTTATTCTTGTTGCCGAAGGTTTATTGGCCGTAGCGGCTTTTATTGTCGGCATATATTTTAACAGCAGCATATCTCATACGTTTTATGCGGTCGTGCCTTATGCTCTTAACGCTTTGAATATTTATCTTCTTATAGAAAGCACGATTTATTATTTCCCTGTCAGGGAGATATATAAAAAAGAAGAAAAAGAAAAAGGCATTGACAGGATCAAGACCGTGGGATTATTGGGCAGTATTCTTTTTCTGATATCCCTGGCGGGTGCGCTCACAAAACTTTTTGTTTTTACGGTAAAAGCATCCGTCGGTGATCATGTCTTTATCGTATGTAATATCGTTCTTTTGGCTGTTTTTATTTCGGTTTTTATCGCTTTTAAAAAAATAAATACGAAAGAATTCGAAAATCCCATTGAAAAATGATCAAAAAAAAGGTAAAATAGTAGTTCGTTAGTGTAAGATTACCCAAGGTATTTTCGGCAAAAGCCGTGTAAATACAGATATCGGGAATGGTCCCGAAAGTTTTTAAGGAGGAATAATTATGAAAAAAGGTTTGAAAAAGAGCCTTGCAGCACTTTTAGGCGCTGTTATGGTTGTCGGCTCTTTGGCAGGCTGCGGTGAAGAACCCGCATCCGTTTCGGAACCGGTTGCATCTGTTTCCGAAACATCTACCGAGACTTCCACATCGGTTGCAGAACCCGCTGAAGTTTCGGAAGATAAGACACTCGTTGTCGGATATTCTAATTTCTCAAGCAAGTTCAGTCCTTTCTTTGCTACAACAGCATACGATCAGGATGTAGCAAGTATGACTTCGATTGGACTTCTTTCCACAGACCGTGAAGGTAATGTAGTAACAAAGGGTATCGAAGGTGAAGTTATCCCTTACAACGGTACAGACTACACCTACACCGGTATTGCAGATCTTGATATCACACAGAACGATGACGGAACTGTTGTATATGACTTCACCATGAGAGACGATATTAAGTTTGCTGATGGCGAGCCTTTGACAGCAGATGACGTTATCTTCAGTATGTATGTTCTTGCAGATCCCACTTATGACGGAGCTTCTTCTTTCAATTCATTACCTATCAAAGGTATGGCTGATTACAGAAGCAACATGGGTATGCTTGTAAACTACATTCTTCAGGCAGGCAGAGACAATACAGACTTCTCCAACTGGGATGAAGCTACTCAGACAGCTTTCTGGGCAGATCTCGATCAGGCCGGCGACAAGTTCGTACAGGAAATCATTGATTACTGTGTAGCAGCTGGTTATAACACAGCAGAAGATCCCGCAGGCGTTGTAATCGGTACTTGGGGATTCGATGCTCCCGAAGATGCTACAAACGTAGATATCTTCAATATCATGCTTGAAAGCTACGGTTACGATCTTGCTACTTTAAGTTCGACAGAATCGGCAGGTTCTCTTGTTGAAGATCTTATGGAGAACTATGATGCATATACAAAGGGTATCTCCGTAGGTGATTCCGCTCCCAACATCGCAGGTATTGAAAAGACAGGTGATTATTCATTAAGAATAACCATGGATACTTTCGATGCAACAGCAATATATCAGCTCGGTGTTACCGTTGCTCCTCTTCACTACTATGGTGATAAGGCACTTTATGATTATGCCAACAACAAGTTCGGTTTTGAAAAGGGTGATATGAGCCTCATCAAAGCTAAGACACTTGAGCCCATGGGTGCAGGTCCTTACAAGTTTGTAAGCTATGAAAACGGTGTTGTTACATTTGAAGCAAATGAAAACTATTTCAAGGGCGCTCCCAAGATCAAGTACATCAACTTCAAGGAAACTCCCGATGCAGATAAGCTTACGGGCGTAGCTTCCGGTACATTCGATATTACAGATCCTTCAATGAACCTTGAAGCATTAAAGAACATTAAGTCTTATAACTCCAACGGCGAGATCATCGGTGATAAGGTTTACACAAGTCTTGTTGATAACTTAGGTTACGGTTACATCGGTATCTCCGCAAACAACGTTAAGGTTGGAGACGCAAAGGACAGCGAAGAATCCAAGGCATTAAGAAAAGCTATCGCAACACTTCTTGCATGCTACAGAGATACGGTTATCAACTCTTACTACGGCGAGATGGCTACTGTTATTCAGTATCCTATCTCCAACACATCATGGGCAGCTCCCAAGCCCGCAGATGACGGTTACAAACTTGCTTACTCGGTTGATGCTGACGGAAACGATATCTACACAGCAGACATGACCGATGAGCAGAAGGCTGATGCAGCACTTAAGGCAGCTGTTTCCTTCTTAAAGAAGGCAGGTTACACCTATGATGAAGCATCGGGTCAGTTTACGGCAGCTCCCGCAGGCGCAGAGATGACATATGAAGTTATCATCCCCGGCGGCGGTACAGGAGATCACCCTGCATACGGTATCTTAACCGCAACAAAAGAAGCTCTTGCTTCTATCGGGCTTACTCTTGAGATCAACGACCCTTCAGATTCCAATGTACTCTGGGATGCACTTGATGCAGATACAGCAGACATGTGGGCAGCAGCATGGGGCGCAACAGTAGATCCCGATATGTATCAGGTATATCACTCATCAAATTACAATCAGGGCAGCAAGTCGAATCACTATTCGATCACTTCCGACGAACTTGATGAGCTCATCGTTGCAGCACGTGAAAGTGCAGACCAGTCTTATCGTAAGGCAACTTACAAGGAATGCTTGAGCATAATCCTTGACTGGGCAGTTGAAGTTCCTACATATCAGAGACAGAATGCGATCGTATTCAGTCCCGAACGTGTAAATATGGATACCGTTACACCCGACATCACCACATTCTGGGGTTGGATGAACGATCTTGAACTTCTTGAGATGAACTAAAAGCAAGTTAAGTTTATATATTATGGTTTTTTGATTTAAGCAAAGGGCCTGTAAGATCTTACAGGTCCTTTGTTAAATGTTGTTAAGAGGATATGGTATTGTCTTATGGCTAAATTTATCGTAAAAAGACTGGGTCTTTGCCTGCTGATTTTCTTTTTTGTAACTTTTATCATTTATGTTCTTGAGTACTGCCTGCCCACAAGTTATGTGGAGAAGACCGCACTCGAACTTTCCATGCGCCCCGGTAACACAAAGAGTGCGCAACAGTGGATAGATGAACTTAATGCTCAGTACGGTATGGACCAGGGAATAATCAAGGGGTATGCAATTTGGCTTTCAAATTCCGCAAGAGGAAATTATGGAGACAGTTGGGCTCAGACAATGCCCGTTACCGCACTTTTCAATAAGTGTATCTGGTACAGCTTTGTAATGGGAGCGATAGCATTTGTGATCCAGACGGCTATTGCCATTCCGTTAGGTGTGGCTGCGGCCAGAAAGCAATACAGTATCATGGACTATTCGGTCACGGTAATAGCACTTGTAGGTATTTCAATGCCTACATTCTTCGTGGCAACCGTGCTTAAACTTATCTTTTCGGTTAAGTTGGGCTGGTTTGAACTTGTAGGTATGCAGGGACGTAATTATGCGACACTTGATGCTGCGGGAAGATTTTGGGATCTTGCACATCACCTTGTTTTACCGATCATGACTTTGATAATTATAGGTATCGGTGGTTTGATGCGTTATACGCGTACAAACATGCTGGAAGTACTCAATTCGGATTATGTGCGTACCGCACGTGCGAAGGGTCTTCCCGAAAAGAAGGTTATAAGCCACCATGCCTTCAGAAATACATTGATTCCCCTTGTTACGATCCTCGGTGGCAGTCTTCCGGGTCTTTTCTCCGGAGCGCTTATCACGGAGACGCTTTTCGGTATAAGAGGAATCGGATACTATGCATATAACTCAATGGTAGTCGGTGATATTCCTTTCACCATGTTCTATCTTGCGTTTATTGCGATACTGACACTTCTCGGAAATCTTATTTCCGATATTTTGTATGCCGTGGTTGACCCCAGGGTAAGGATTAATTAAGGAGGGAGCAAAGATGGCCATATATACAGATAAAGACGGCAGAGACAGAGTTGTTCCCGATTCGGGCTATCAAAGTAACGCGGTTGTGCGTAAGAGCATACATCTTGCACTTAAGGAACGCGAACTCAAAGCCAGAGAAGATCTTAAAAACGGCGGAAACGAAGGCCCTGATAAAGAGTTAACCCTTGATGACAGCGAAAGAGTTAAGGTATTAAGCCCGGGACAGCTTGTATTTAAAAGATTTATTACAAACAAACTTGCGATCGTGGGTTCGTTTATATTGATCTTCATGTTTACTTTTTCGTTTATCGTTCCGTTAGTCTATCCTTACAGCCAGACACAGATATTCTATAAATACGACAATTCGGTCATAGATTATGCACAGGCCAAGGAAAGGACCGATTATTCGATCTATATGGTCGATGCCGGCGAGAATATCCATTATTCGGTAAAGAATAAACTCACCGCTACGATCAATGATATGAAGAGTAAAGGCCTTGAAGAACTTTCGCTTGAAGATCCCGACGGAATTTCATACAGGATCGATCGAGAGGATGATTATATTTATTCTCTTTATAAAGTTTCTTCGGAACTTTATGCTTCCATGAACGGAACAGCCAAATATGCCACATATTCGGTTGTGGGCAAGAAGCTTGAATATGAAGAAGAATCGGAACCCGTTGACGGATTTGAGAATGCCCTTCAGGCAGCCATAAAGGACAAGGCGAAGGAATTTACCGCAGGAGGCATGACCTTTACGCTTGAGCAGGTTAAAAAGACCTACAATGTTTATCTTACGAGCGATGCATTTACATATTACGGCGGAGAATACGATGCCGCTCTTGAAGCTTTGGCGCGTAACGTTGAAAAGTCCGAAGTGATCGAATCGGGCAATGATAAATACCTTGTCACCAACAATAAAGGTGCCATAACCGTCAATAAACTTATGGGAGAAGAGAAGGTTGCTCTTCTTTCGACATATGTATTCGATTCATACGATTCATCGTTTAAGATAAGCGACGAATTTATGCTGCTTGCGATCAATGCCGTAACGGAAGACAATAAATTCGAAAAAGACGGCAAGTCGTATACCGTTAAGGCGGAAGGCGAAGAAAGGCTTATATATGAAGAAGGTAATTCAGATGAGCCTGTTGCCGCTTTCTCCACCATGGTAATAAGAAGATACAACGGTGAAGACAGTCTTGAATTTGCATATAAGGAAAAGACGAGAAGCATAATAGAAGAGATGACCGCAAATAATCAGAGGACCGCAACATTTACCTGGCCCATTGCACAGGTTGACGCTGACGGTTTATATACTTATGACGAGAACGGTGATGTCATAAAGGATGACAGGACCGTTACGATAACCGACAAGAACGGATCTTTTGTCATGAGTGTCGAGCAGGTTGTATATCTTATCGATACATTCTCAAGACCCACAAAAGAACATTGGGCAGGTACCGACGGCGACGGTATGGACGTGTTCGCGCGTATGATGTACGGCGGCCGTGTATCGCTGATGGTCGCATTCGTGGTAGTTATCCTTGAGACGATACTCGGTATCATCATGGGTGGTATCGCAGGTTATTTCGGCGGATGGGTTGATAACCTTATCATGCGTATGGTTGATATCTTCTACTGTATTCCCAGCATGCCGATATTGATCATTCTGGGTGCCATGTTCGATGCACTCAAATTAAGACCTATAGTACGTATCACATGGCTTATGGTAATACTTGGTATACTCGGCTGGTCGGGCGTTGCAAGACTGGTAAGAGGTCAGATCCTTTCTCTTCGTGAGCAGGAGTTCATGGTTGCGGCAGAGGCCATCGGTCTTAAGAACAGAAAGAGGATATTCAAACACCTTATACCCAACGTAATGCCTCAGCTTATCGTTACGGCTACATCAGGACTCGGCGGTACCATTATCATGGAGTCCACACTTTCGTTTTTGGGACTTGGTGTAAAGCATCCTCTTGCTTCATGGGGTACCATGATCAACTCTGTGTCCACCGCGGAAGCGATGAAAGCATATACATATATCTGGGTTCCGGTAGGACTTTTGATCTGTCTTACCGTTATAGCGTTCAACTTTGTCGGTGACGGTTTAAGAGACGCTTTCGACCCTAAGATGAAGCGGTAAGGGGGCAGGAAAATGGCAAAGAAATCAAGTTATATTTCAAATAAAGAAACTGCAAAGATCACGCGTAAGAACCGCAAGATCACAAGAAAACTCGAAAAGGAAAGAAACAAAAAGAACATTCCCGAATCGGTATATAAGACCCGCATGAAGGATACGGAAAACGTTGTTGAATTTGACAATGTATGTTCTTATTTCTTTACGGATATCGGTGTTGTAAAGGCTGTGGACGGTATTTCTTTTAACGTGCCGAAGCGGTCGACCGTCGGTATCGTAGGTGAGTCGGGCTGCGGCAAGAGCGTTACGAGTCTTTCCTTAATGCAGCTGCTTCAAAGACCTTCGGGACAGACCGTAGGCGGGGAAATAAGACTTAACTTAGACGGTAACGGTGATGCCATCAATATCGTTAAGACTCCTACAGAGGTTATGCAGCATATAAGGGGCAATAAGATGTCCATGATATTCCAGGAGCCGATGACCAGCTTAAATCCCGTATTCAGGATCGGTGAGCAGGTAAATGAGGTTATTAAGCTCCATAACCCCGAGATGTCCAAGGAAGATATCAAGAACAGAACGCTTGAAATGCTCGATCTTGTAGGCATTGCAAACAAGGAAGGCGTATACTCCATGTACCCCCATGAATTATCGGGCGGTATGAGACAACGTATAATGATAGCGATAGCGCTTGCATGTAATCCCGCGCTTATCATAGCGGATGAGCCCACTACCGCACTTGATGTTACCATTCAGGCACAGATACTTGACCTTTTGAAGGGTCTTAAGGAAAAGGTCAACAGTTCGATCATGCTTATCACGCATGACCTTGGTGTTGTTGCCAACATGGCCGATTATGTTGTGGTAATGTATGCGGGCCGTGTGATCGAAAAGGGTACGGCAAAAGATATATTCTCAAATCCCTGCCACCCTTACACGATAGGACTTATGAAGTCAAAGCCTGTTGTAGGCAAGAAAGTCGATGAACTTTACAATATACCCGGAAGTGTTCCGAACCCGATCAATATGCCCGACTACTGTTATTTCAGAGACAGATGCGAGTATACCTGCGATAAGTGCAGAAACAAAGAAGCGGGCTTCGGTAATTATCCTCCGGAGATCAAGATAAGTGATACCCATGTTGTCTCCTGTTATCGTTTCTATGATGAAGGTGAAGTACTCGGGTATCCCAATCCCGTAAATGTGGAGGAACTGTAATGTCTGAAGAAATAATGGAAAAAGAGAATACGGCCACTCCTGTTTCGGAAGATGACGTATTGGTAGTTAAAAACTTAAAGAAATACTTCCCTACCGGAAAGACTTTTTTTGGCAAGCCGCTCGGTTTTGTAAAGGCTGTTGACGGTGTTTCTTTTACGATCAAAAGAGGTACCACGATGGGTCTTGTAGGCGAATCGGGATGCGGTAAGTCCACGACCGGACGTACGTTACTCCGCCTTCAGGACAAGACTTCGGGCGAAGTTCTTTTTAACGGTATCGATATATTTGCACTTTCCAAGGAAGAATTAAGAAAGCTCCGTCCCAGGATCCAGATCATCTTCCAGGATCCTTTCTCGAGTCTTTCACCCAGACTTCCGATAGGTGATATTATCGGTGAAGCTGTCAAAGAACACGGCATCGTTCCCGAAGATGAGTTTGAAGATTATATTTCGAGAATAATGAAAGCCTGCGGCCTTCAGGAATATCATAAGGACAGATATCCTCATGAATTTTCGGGCGGTCAGAGACAGCGTATCTGTATAGCCAGAGCCCTTGCTCTAAATCCTGATTTTATCGTATGCGACGAGCCGGTATCGGCACTTGATGTATCCATTCAGGCCCAGATAATAAACCTTCTTCGAGATCTTCAGAAGGAATTCGGGCTTACTTACCTTTTTATCTCTCACGACTTATCCGTCGTTGAGCATATTTCGGATACCGTCGGTGTTATGTATCTCGGAAACATGGTAGAGTATTCGGATACGGAAGAGTTGTTTGCCAATCCTTTGCATCCTTACACCAAGGCTCTGTTTTCGGCTATTCCGATACCGGATCCCGATGCACAGATGAACCGTATCATTCTCGAGGGAAGTATTCCTTCACCCGCAAATCCGCCTAGCGGATGTAAGTTCCACACCCGTTGCAGCGAATGTATGGAAATGTGTAAGTATGCAAATCCCGAATACAGGGAGATCAAAGACGGACATTTTGTGGCATGTCATCTCTACAATACTCCAGAGATGAATGCGGAGATTGAAAAGCAGATAAAGGACAAAAAAGGTTGAAGAAGAAAAAGCCTGAATATATCGACGATGGTCGTACCATAGCGAATATGAATGTTGAGGGAATGCCATGGTATTCTCCGAAAACAGGTGCGAATTCTTCGGATACCGACGGATTAACGGGCGAAAAGCCCGAACCTCTCGATTTTAAACAGACTCTTGCAATGACAAAAGGTGTATTACTTGCATCTTTGTTAATTGCGGGAGTTTTTGTTATAATATTTTTACTCTTTATTCTGTTCTGTGTATTTGTATGGTTCAGATGATGTAAAAAGAAGGTTGCATGGAAAGAAAGAAAGCTAAAAAAGACTTAAATTTTTATCTGGGTGCAGCGGTCGGTGTTCTTATCATCGGCCTGGTTGTGTTGTGCGCGACCCTGGAAAAAGGTCCGAAGACCAGGATATGGGCCTCGGATATGCTTACCGAATTGGACGGATGGACTGCAGAGTATGTAGGAGAAGTTGAATTTCCGTATTCGATCATAGGTAAAACCGGTGAGACTGTATGGTTTTCAAACACCCTTCCCGATGAACTTCCGGATCATTACGGTATGACGATGCGCGGGTATTTCTGCAAAGTCGAGGTTACCGTTAACGATAAGACCATTTATACCTTCGGTGATAAAAGAACGCTTCCTTTCGGATGTTTTACGGGTAATATAAGACTTGTGATCCCGATCGATAAGTCATATGCGGGCCAGCGGATGGTTGTGTATGTCACACCCATATATACGCAGCACATAGATTTTTCCGAGCCTAAGTTTGGATTTATCGGCGACATAAATATGACCATAGTCTATGAAAACCTTTTCAGGATCATAGTGGGCGTATTCATGCTTACGATATTTGTGCTGTCGATGGGACTTGCCGTGTTCCAGTCCTTTGAAAAGTCTCTGCTCAATAAGAGACTTATCGGCTTTTTTGCAATGTTTGTATTTACTGTAATGGGCTGGTTTGTATGCAGTTCCGATGTTCCTCAGTTTTTTTCGGATAATAACGGAACGGTGGCTTTGATATCATATTTATCACTTGCCATTATGGCTATTCCGTATGCGGGATTCTGTGAATGTCTTCTCCCGGACAGTAAGAAGATCATGCGGGTCTTAAGAGCTATAGGCGGATTTATTGCGATCACCAATGTATTTGGGTTTGTGACCAATTTTTTCGATCCGCCTCAAATTCTGTTTTTGTCGCATGTTTACATCTTAACTGTGTCCGGGGTATCGATCTTCTTTGCTCTTAAAGCGCGTAAGCGCGGTAGAGACGCAAAACTTTTGCTGTTTTGTTTCGCCGAACTGGTATTTTTTGTGGTTCTCGGATTTTTGTGCTATTTTCTCGCTCCGTCGAGCGGTTACGACGGAATTGTCTTCGGTATAGGACTTATGCTGTTTGTGTTTGCGCTTTTTGGCGTCATACTTTACCGTCAGGTCAAGTCCATCGAAGAAAGAAAGCGTGTGGAAATATATAAAGGACTTGCATATTCTGACATGCTTACCGGTCTTGGCAACAGAACCGGTTTTGACAGGGAATTCGAAAGACTTCATGAACACACCCCAAAGGGAACTCTGGTCACACTTGTTATGTTCGATTTAAATCATTTAAAGGTTATAAACGATTCTTTCGGACATCAGGCCGGAGATGATTATATAATGGCAATGGCGGATTGTCTTAAAAAGGTTTTCGGCCGTTTCGGGAACTGTTTCAGATACGGAGGAGACGAATTTGCGGTCGTGATGGTCAATCAGGGCGGCAGAGCGGAAGAACTTGTAAAAGAATTTGAAGAAGAATTAAGGCAGTTCAATATGAGAACAGACAATAAACTTTCTGCTTCTGTCGGATATGCCGAACTTGAGTGGAACGGTTCCGAGGATTTTGAAAAGGAATTGTTTGAAATGGCAGACGAAAAGCTGTATTCGGATAAGAAATTGTATCACGAACAAAAGAAAGGGGAATTCTACATATGACAATGGATGAATGGACCGCTCAAAAAGAAGCACAAGCGGATATAGAACATTTAAAACCCGAAGATGTTGTGGTCGAAGAACCCGGAAAAGCAGGCACTTCGCAAAGAACCGGCATGGCGGATGAATTAAGAACGACGGATATGCCTTCGGAATCAAAGGCCGCAGGGCTTTCACTTGTGGTGGGCATCATCTCGATCGTTCTCGGTATATTATTTGCGGGAGCACCATGGCTTGGAATACTTGCCGGTATAGCAGCGATCATCATTGCTTCTGTAGAGCTTAAGAACAATAATCCCAACACAAAAGGCAAGGCCGCAGGCGGTCTTGTGTGCGGTATAGTGGGTATAGTGTTCAGTATAGTTATCGGCATTATATGTTTTGTGCTCGGAACCGCGTTTAAGATTTTATTTGGACTTTTCAGCTGTCTTGGGTAAGAGATTACCCAAGATTTGTTTTTTTGCGTATAAAAAATGAAGGGTTAAGATATAAGGAGGACAGCATGGACATTTTGGAAAGAGTATTTGTTTCGGATTCGATCAAATATGTGGGGGCAGACGATCCGACGCTTACACAGTTTGAAGGCCAGTATCCTACGGAAGGAATTTCATACAACTCATATGTGATACTCGACGATAAGATCGCGGTCATGGATACGGTCGATGAAAGAGGCACAAAACAGTTTTTTGACAATCTTAAAAACGTTTTGGGTGATAAAAAGCCGTCATATCTTATCATCCAGCATATGGAACCGGACCATGCCGCCAATATCGGAAGATTATCCGATATGTATCCCGAAATGCAGCTGGTGGGTACGATGCAGACCGGAAAGATGCTTCCTCAATTTTTTGACGGAGATCTGACTTCAAAATTCATAACGGTAAAAGAAAACGACACATTATCTTTGGGAAGCCATACACTTAGGTTTATTCCCGCTCCGATGGTACACTGGCCCGAGGTAATGGCCACCTATGAAGAAAGCGAGAAAGTCCTTTTTTCGGCAGATGCTTTCGGAACCTTCGGCGCTCTTGAGAATAACGAAGAATGGATAGCCGATTCAAGCCATTATTATTTCAATATCGTGGGTAAATACGGCGCCCAGGTAAAGGCTCTGCTCAAAAAGGCCGAGGCACTCGATATAAAGGTCATCGCGCCGCTACACGGACCCGTACATAGGGATGACATTGCTTTTGTAATAGACAGGTACAATATCTGGAGCGGTTACGAACCCGACAGAAAAGGTATTTTTATCGCATATGCGTCTATTCACGGCAACACAAAGAAAGCGGTGCTTGAATATGCAGAAGAGTTAAAAGCGGCAGGTGAGACCGTGGTTACCATGGATCTTACAAAAGAGGATGTCAGTGAGGCGGTTGAACAGGCCTTTTTGTATGACAGGATGATAGTTGCCGCTTGTACTTACGACGGAGAATTGTTCCCTCCAATGAACAATCTTTTGTATCAGCTTAAGATCAAAAACTATCAGAACCGTAAAGTCGGTATTATCGAAAACGGTTCATGGGCTCCGATGGCTGCAAAAAAAATGAGAGAATATCTGGATTCGATGAAGAACATTACCGTTGCGGAACCGATGATCAGTTTAAAGTCTGTGCGAAAACCTTCGGATGCGGAAAATTTCAAGGCTCTTACAGAGGCTATGAAATAATATTTTGAATAAAGACAGTCGGGCGTCGGGATCGTATTCCGGCGTCTTTTTGTACAAAAACAAACAAAATTATTTTTTTTTCTTTTTCCCCTAAAGTTATCGGAAAATTAACCGATAAATAATGTAGATGAAGGGGTCAAGGATGACCCGGAAGGAGGAACAATTAATGCGTATAGAGGCTTATACACAGGTACAGCAGGTCTACAATTCCTCAAAGGTACAGAGAGAGCAGAACATTTCCAAGGCAAAGGCTGCGGATAAAGTTCAGATAAGCTCATTGGGAATGGATATGCAGGTTGCAACAAAGGCAGTTAAAGGCGCGCCCGATATTCGTTTCGATAAGGTTGAACCGCTTAAGAAAGCGATCAATGAAGGAACCTATGAGGTCAGCGGAGAAAGCTTTGCTGAAAAGTTACTTAAGAAGTACGAAGAACTGAGGTAGTTCGATGGCGAGTCTGGTAGAAAATCTTATTGATGTATTAAATCATGAGGATTCGGAATATCAGAAGCTCATCGAGCTATCCTCAAAAAAAACACAAACCATTGTTTCGGGCGATCTGGACGGTCTTACGCAAATTACGGAGAATGAGCAGACCGTTGTGGACGTCATTAACGGCTTAGAGAAAAAGCGCGAAGCAACAATGCATGAAATCGCTAAGATCCTCAACACGGATGTTAAAGGACTTAAGCTTACAGTCCTCATTTCTTTACTCGAGAAGTCTCCGAAGGAGCAAAAAGCTCTGGCAGATGTTCATGACAAGCTTCATGGCACACTGCACACAATGAAGCTTTTGAACGAGAGGAATGAGGAACTTTTAAACAGTGCCAGAGAAATGGTGGACTTCAATCTTAATCTGATCCAGTCCATGAGAACGGCACCGGAAACCGCCAATTATGATAAAGGAGCCTATAATACGGGCAGTCTTATCGGCGGGGTGAGTGGCGGCTTTGACGCCAAACAGTAACCTTTTAACAGTCGTGTGAGGATTTAAGTTATGCCTTTAATGGGAAGTCTTTATGTAGGAACTTCAGGATTGCAGACAAGCCAGAATGCTCTTAATACCACTGCGCATAACTTGTCAAACATGGATACGCAGGGGTACGTGCGTCAGCAGGTACTTGAATCCGATAAAATCTATAACACGATCAAAGCGGCATCCGCTGTTACTTCAAGTCAACAGATAGGTCTGGGTGTCACATATTCCAGAGTACGTCAGGTAAGAGATTATTTCTTGGATCAGTCATTCCGTCGTGAGAGCGGCAGGAGTGCTTTTTACGACGAATCATATAATGCTCTGACAGAGGTTGAAGACCTTTTGGATGAGCTTAACGACGATGCAAGTTTTAATAAAGCAATGACCAATTTCTGGTCAACGATAGAAGAACTTTCAAAGACTCCCGATGATACCACCATTCAGAGGATGATCGTTCAGAACGCACAGTCATTCCTTACGAATGCCCAGCAGGTATATCAGGGTCTTGTTGATTATCAGAATGAGTTAAATGCCCATATAAAAGATAAAGTTGAAGAGATCAACAATATCGGGCACAGGATATATAAATTAAACGAAAAGATAAGAGGCGTTGAGGTCGGCGGCATTGAAACAGCCAACGACTTAAGAGACGAAAGAAACAAAGCATTGGACGATCTTGCCGGTATGGCAAACATATCTTATTCGGAAGATATCTTCGGATCGGTAAAGGTCCAGGTTGAAGGTGTCGATTTTGTAGCAGGCGATACGGTATATGAAATGAACGTCGTGCAGGATACCGATACCGGATTTTACATTCCTTACTGGGAAATAGCGGCGATTCCGGTCAACGATACAAACAGAGCCGGCGAAAATGTATATACGGCTCCCGACGGCGGGCTTATAGATATCACATCCGCAAGAGTTTTCAATATGAAAGCCATGATCTCATCGGAGAAGAATACGGATGTGGGTCAGTTAAGGGCAATGCTTTATATAAGGGGCGACAAGGTTGCGGATTATACGGATATACCGGTCAAGCCCGAACCTCCCAAGGAAAGCGATTATGCCACGGCAGCAGAGTTTGCCGAAGCCAAAGACAGATACCTTGCCGACTGCGACAGGTATGAAGTGGATGCGGCTTATTACAACCAGACGATCAACCAGTCGATATGCATGAACATCGAAGCCGAATTCGATCAGCTCATACATAACGTGGTCACCACAGTCAATAAGATATTTGCGGATGTTTCCGATCCCGTTTCCGGATATATGTGCGACGATGACGGTTCACCGCTTCAGTTATTTAAAAAAGTTGCTTCCGACGGCTATACTTACGACTCGGTCAACAAAAAGTGGGATTACAACGAAGAAAATACAAGTGATGATTTCCATTCGGAAACTCTTTACAGTATTCCGAACCTGATGGTAAATCCTACTCTTATAAGAGAAGCAGGCAAGATGAGCTTTAAGCTTCCCGACGGAACCGTTGATTATGAAACGGCAGCAAAACTTATCGAAGGTTTTGACGCAAAGATATATGTACTTAACCCGAATGTAACGACAAAGTGCAGTATCAACACTTACTATTCAAACCTTGTTTCGCAGGTTGCAAACTCCGGTTCCGTATACAAGAACATATCTGCTTCACAGCAGGCGACGGTTGAATCGATCGATCATTCGAGGGAGCAGGTAGTCGGTGTTTCTTCCGACGAAGAACTTACAAACATGATCAAATTTCAGAACGCTTACAATGCTTCTTCCAGATACATTAACGTTATAAGCGAGATGCTTGAACACATTATTATGTCACTTGCATAGTACATAGTATGGAGGGAACCGAATGCCTTCACAATTTTTTGGATTAAATATTTCATATACGGGTCTTACAGCTGCAAACGCAGGTCTCAATACAACGGCCAACAATATATCCAATGCCGAGACTGAGGGCTATTCAAGGCAGTCGGCATTGCAGGAGGCAAATCTTGCACTTCGTACTTTTACAACTTACGGTTCCGCAGGTGCAGGCGTTGATACCATTGCGATCGAACGTATCCACGATGAGTTCTATGACACAAAGTACTGGGATAACAACGAAAAGCTCGGTGAGAACAATATCAAGGCATATTATATGAAGAGCCTTGAGAACTACTTTGTGGACGACGACCATACAAGCGGTTTCAATACAACATTGGATCTTATGTTCAATGCGCTTGAGGAATTATCAAAGAATTCCGGCGACTCTGCCACAAAGGCACAGTTTGTTAATTATTCGCAGTCTCTGTGTGATTATTTCAACACCATTTCAGGTCAGCTTACCGAACTCCAGAAAGATATCAATATGGAGATCAAGGACAGCATTTCCCAGATCAATTCCATAGCCGAGCAGGTTGCAACACTTAACAAGCAGATCAACGTGATCGAGCTTACGGGAGCAAAGGCCAATGAATTAAGGGACAAAAGAACGCTTCTTATAGACGAACTTTCGCAGTACACATCGGTTGAAGTAAAGGAAACACCTATAATCGATACGGTAAACAACTATGATACCGGCGGAAACAGATATATGGTCACGATAGCCGGCGGACAGCTTTTGGTCGATACCAACGATTATCACACAATAGAATGTGTACAGCGTGAAGTATATGAAACCGTTAATCAGTCCGATGCCGTAGGTCTTTACGATCTTAAATGGTCAAACGGTGCCACATTCAACCTCTACAGCACGATGACCGGAGGGAAACTTCAGGGTCTTATCGAATTAAGAGACGGAAACAATACAGAGTTCTTTAACGGTACCGTCACGGCTGTTGATACCACAATAGGCGCACAGTCGGTCGATGTAAAAGTTGATTATGATTACTTAAAGGATCTTGATAAATGTACTCTTTCGTCAACAGGCGGAAAGATCACACTCGGCGTTGAGACATATTACTACTCAAGCTGGAGTTACAAGATCAATGAAAAAGGCGAATCAATATATACATTTAATATAGATGAGAAATACGGAGACTGTACACTTTCCAATTCACGTCTCGGCGCGGAAGCCAAAGTCGGAAAATCCGTGGATTATCAGGGAATACCTTATTATCAGGAACAGATCAACGAATTTGTAAGACTGTTTGCAAAGTGTTTCAACAAGATACTTAAGCAGGACGGCGCGGTTGATTCGTACGGAAATCCGGGACAGATCCTCTTCGCGGGAAACGATGTCCTCGGCGGACAGTATGACTTTGATGATTACTATCGCAACGGTGCAAATATATGTGCTTCATTCGATCTTGATGCAGTCAGCGATACGGATGCGGATCCTTATTATGATTCGTATTATCTGCTTACGGGCGCCAACTTTGCGATCAACAAGGATATCGCTTCCGATCCCACAAGACTTGCTACAAGAACCGGTCTTACAGACGGCGATTCTAAGGCTGATGTGGTATTTCAGCTTTTAGAGCTTAAATCCGATGCCACAAAGCTTGTATCCGATTCGGGTACGATCGGTTTCAGAGGCGGCTCGTCAAGCGAATTTTTACAGGCTCTTTTATCGGATGTGGCACTTAACGCACAGAGAGCCAATTCGGGAGAAACATATTACAGTACGATGTCCAATACGATCAACAACCAGAGATTATCGGTATCGGGCGTTGACTCCGACGAAGAAGCAATGAGCCTTGTAAGATACCAGAACAGTTACAATCTTGCTTCAAAGATGATACAGACATTTACGGAAATATATGACAGACTGATACTCGAGACCGGAGTATAAACCGTGTTCTTTTAACGACACAAGAGGGAGGAAATAAATGAGAATAACAAATAAGATTATTCAGAATAATTCCCTGACCAATATCAATAACAACAAGACTCTTCAGGATAAGCTTTCCACTCAGATCGCAACCGAAAAGAAGATCTCACGTCCTTCGGAAGATCCCATCATCGCACTTCGTTCTTTAAGACTTCGTACAAGCGTAAGCCAGACCGAGCAGTACAGGGAAAAAAACGCCGAAGATGCGGAATCGTGGCTTACCGTTACCGAAGATTCCATAAATACGCTTTCTGAGATAATTACCGATATGCGTAAACAATACGTTAAGGGGGCAAGTGATACACTTACATCAGCAGATCGCGGGATCATACTCGAGAACCTTGAATCGCTTGCAGCGGAAGTATACAACACCGGAAACGCAGACTTCGCCGGAAGAAGCATTTTTACGGGTTACAGGACATCTTCGACGCTTACCTTCCAGAAGGAAGAAACGATCAACTATGAGATCTTTGAAGATTTCACCCCGGATGATCTTGATACGATAAAATACGTAAATTACAGTGACACAAGCGAATATGACGTATACGATGAAGAGATAACGAGATTTCGTACTTCGTACAAAAATCTTGATGATGTCGATGCAAAGCTTATGCTTCCGGTTGATTCAACTTTGGTGTCGGGAACAGCTGTAGACCTTGACGGAGACGGCACGAATGATGCTTTGGAAGTTACACCTGAAAAAATGTCATCGGGTGCAACGCCCAATCCTTACGATTATATACACAACAATCCGGACAAGATCGTGTTTGTGCCGGAAACCGGAGAGATCCTCATAGGCAAAAACATTGCAGAAGCTCTTGAGGGTACCGATACAAAGATGACGGTCTCCTACGAAAGATCAAACTGGAAAAAGGGTGACTTAAGACCGGAACACTATTTTAAGTGCCGGGACAATACAACGGGCCCCAAGGATGATTCGGGAAACCCGACCCCGATAGAATATAATTTTGAATCTTCACCCGAAGCGGAAATCTGTTATAATATAGGTGTAAACCAGTCACTTCGTATCAACACGAACGCAAGTGAATGCTTTACCCACAATATCACAAGAGACATAGACGATCTTATCGCTACCATAAAAGAAGTTGATGCCGTGGAGCTTAAGCTCACCGAACTTCAGAATGAACTTAAAGGCCTTGATGATAACGATCCCGAGAGAGAAAATGTCCAGAAAAAGATCGATGCGGTTAAGAAGTCGCAGACTTTCTTAAAAGATAAACTTTCAAAGATGTTCGGAGCGGGTATCACAAAGGCAGAAGGTTATCTTACAAAGAACAATCTTGCGCTTACCAACTGCGGTACCAGAAGCAAGAGACTTGAACTTATACAGAACCGTTTGGACACACAGCTTTCCACACTTAAAGAACTTAAGTCGGAAAACGAAGATGTTGATATGGCCGAGACGGCAGTTAAGCTTTCAAGCGCCGAATACGCATATGATGCGGCACTGATGGCCACAAGCAAGATACTTAAAGAGTCTTTACTCAATTATTTATAATATGAAGCGCTTATATTATCAGGAGGAGCAAAAATGACTATCGAGACACGAATTTTTGGGGAAGTTACGATCGATAATGACAAGATCATTCATTTTGAAAACGGCATAATCGGTTTCCCTGATCTTACCGATTTTGCACTTATCTACGATGCTGAGAAGGGCAACAATGTCGGGATCAGATGGATGCAGTCCATGCAGGAGCCCAACTTTGCAATGCCGGTTATGGATCCTTTGCTTGTTAAGGAAGATTATAACCCCGAAGTTGAGGATGAACTTTTAAAACCTCTCGGCGGTTCCGATCCCGATTCGCTTTTAGTCCTTGTAACCGTGACAGTACCTAAGGATCTTACAAAAATGAGCGTTAACTTAAAAGGTCCCATGGTCATAAACGCAGACACAAAGAAGGCTGTTCAGATAATAGTGGACGACGATCTTGATGTTAAGTTCCCTATATATGATATCCTTAACGAGAGAAAGAAGGTGGGCACATGTTAGCATTATCACGTAAGAAAAATGAAGCCCTGGTAATCAACAATAACATCGAGATCACCGTTCTTGAAATTAAGGGCGAACAGGTTAAACTCGGTATTTCTGCGCCGAAGGAGATTCCGGTATATCGTAAGGAAGTATATATTCAGATTCAGGAAGCCAATAAGGAAGCGATGAATGCGGATTCGCTCGAAAGCTTACAGAATCTTTTCGGTTAAATAGGGTAATTTTAAGGGCGGGTATACCGCCCTTATTGCACTTTTATAAAAATTTTTATTTTAACTATAAACTTTTCTTTTGGATCATCCGATAAATGATACAGAAAGAAACCCTTTTTTGGTGGAATGGATTCCACAGACAGGAGAATGATTATGGCACTCGAACCTATCAACAGCATGATGACAATGCAGGCACAGTCGGTTCAGCCCGCTAATACCCAGAAAACTGCAATGGAGTACACGGATGTTTCTATCGCAGAAAATGCGCCCAAGGTTGATGAGACTACAAAGGTAGTTGAGAACGTTGAAGAAAAAGATAATGACTTTAACCGTGAAAATCAGCAGCCTACGACGAACAGCGAAACTCTTCATAAAGCAGTTGAAGAGCTTAATAAGAAAATGAGCAACTCCGAAGCAATCTTTGGTATTCACGAGGCTACAAACCGCGTAACCATCAAGATTGTCGACAAAAAGTCCAAGGAAGTCATTAAAGAGCTCCCTCCCGAGAAAACCCTTGACATGATCGCAAAGGTATGGGAGATTGCAGGACTTTTGGTCGATGAGCGCAGATAACGCTTAACTTACGGAGGACAATCATATGACAATGCGAATTACCGGCATGAATTCGGGACTCGACACCGAAGCCATTATTTCAGAGCTTGTAAAAGCCAAAAGAGTAAAAGTCGATAAACTCAATAAAAACAAAACAAAAGCAGAATGGAAGCAGGATGCATGGAAGGACTTAAACAAAGATCTTAAATCTTTGCAGTCGAAATTCAGTGCCCTGCGTTATTCGTCTGCTTACAAGAAGAAGAGTGCGGTCGCATCAAATCCCGATGCCGTAAGGATAATAGCAGGTGCGGGCGCGATGAATTCCGTACAGACTCTTTCGATCAAGAAACTTGCACAGTCTGCGTATCTTACAGGTCAGGAGGTTACCACAAAGACCGGTGAAGCAGCAACAGGATCGACTCTTTTAAGCGAACTTGATCTTAAAGATGCAAACGGCAATACTATAGCCGCATTTGAGGGCGAAGGCTCATTTACCGTTACGACCGGCGGAAAACAAAAGACAATCGAATTCAATTCCGCAACAACGATCAACAATATCGTTTCACAGCTTAATTCCGCAGGTGTTTCGGCCAACTTTGATGCAAAGACCGGAAGACTCTTTATAGGTGCTTCGGGAAGCGGAACCGAAAATGACTTTACGATAACCGCAGATAACGCCAGCGGTCTTAATGCAATGAGTGTTTTGGGTATCAACGTGGATCCCAACGAAGCCACAACAGCCGAATACAAAAAGTATTCTGATTATTACGGAGCATTACATGGGCAGGACAAGGATGCTGCAATAGAGGCGATTATTTCGGATACTTCATCTGAAATATACGGAATGCTTAAAGCTGAGGTTGCCGATCTTGAAAATCCTGATTATGGTGAAGCTTACGATAAACTGTTAGCTAAGATAGAATATGCTCATGAATATTCAACTTCGAACAATACGGCATTGTATTCGACGGGAGCAAAAAAACTTGATGCTGCCGATGCAGAGATCGAATTAAACGGTGTTACATTCAAATCTTCATCGAACAATGTTGAAGTCAACGGTCTTACTTTTGAATGTAAGGCTATTGCAAACGATATTACCGTTACAACATCCGATGATACCGATGGAATTTATGATATTGTTAAGGATCTGTTAAAGGAATATAACACCATCATCAATAAGATGGACAAGTTGTATAATGCGGAATCGGCATCCAAGTTTGAGCCCCTTACCGATGAAGAAAAGGATGCGATGACCGATACCGAGATCGAGAAATGGGAGACAAAGATCAAGGATTCCATTTTGAGAAAAGACGACAGTCTGAGTCTTATCTTCAACGCCATGAAAGAAAATATGGCTTCGGGCATAGAAATAAACGGCAGGAACTTCTACCTTTCGGATTTCGGAATAGGTACTCCGGGATATTTCGAAGCTGAAGATTTTGAGAAAAATGCTTATCACATTGACGGCGATAAAGATGATTCATACAGTTCGGGTAAGGAAGATAAACTTAAATCCATGATTTCAACCGATCCTGATACGGTAGTAAGTTTCTTTAGCCAGTTGTCAGCCAAATTGTATAATAAGATGTCAGAGTTATCCGCTAGTTCGGAATATTCATCTTTCGGAAGTTTTTATGACGATAAGACGATGAAACTTGATCTTTCCGATTATACCACGAAGATACTTGAGGCTGAAAGCAAACTAAATGACTATGAAGATAAGTTTTACAAAAAGTTTTCCAAGATGGAGACTGCACTTGCACAGCTTAACTCACAGACGTCATATATAACAGGACTTTTCGGCGGCGGAAATTAAAATAAAAAACGGAGGCTTTTTAAATGGCTTTACCCGGTGCATATTCACAATACAATAACAGTAAGATTCTTACCGCATCACCTGCGGAGCTTACGCTTCTTCTCTATGAAGGTGCGATCAAGTTCGGCAACATAGCGATCATTAAGATGGAGCAGAAAGATATACAGGGCGCTCATAACAATATAGTAAGAGTTGAGAAGATAATCGATTATCTCCGCGAAACTCTTGATATGAAGTATCCGGTAGCTCAGGATTTTGAGAATATATACGTATATCTGTCAAGACGTCTTATGGATGTTATGGCAAGCAAGGATCCTACCATAATGGAGGAGATCGTCACACATCTTCGTTCGGTAAGGGATAACTGGAAAGAAGTCATGAAAAAGGCTAAGGCATCATGAGTAATACATATATAACAGCTTTAATCGAAAGCCTCGAAAAAAAAATAAAGGTTTTAAATGATATTCATCTTAAAGATGAGGAACAGTTAAGCATTGCCAAAACAGAACCGTTTTCTTATGATGAGTTCGATAAGAATTCCGAAGAAAAGGGCATACTTATCTATAAGCTTGAAAAACTGGATGAAGGTTTTGAACTTGTTTATAATAATGTAAAAGAAGAATTAAGCAAAAATAAGGATGCATATAAGGCTGAAATAAAGCGTATGCAGGAGCTTATTTCTGAGATTACCGCGTTAAGCACAAAGATACAGGCAGAAGAAGCGAGAAACAAAAAGGCTATGGAGGCTGCTTTTAAGGCAGAAAAGAACAGACTTAAGGCAGGAAGATCAGGCATTAAAGCGATAAGAAGCTATTCTCAGGCAATGCAGTCTAAGCCCGGAAATGACTATTCGGGACTTATGGATACAAAGAAATAGGTATAAAAATTTATTAACCATTTATTTACAAAATACCTGTTAATATTTCGGAAATACTTCCGATATATTATATAGCAAAGGAAGTTAATTCCTTAAAACCGGAACTGAGAGAACCCGGCGGAGCGTACGACCAAAGGGAACTCAAGGTTTCATAACAATCACACATTTGCAGCAAGGATGCTGCATCTAATTTCAAGGAGGAAATTATGGTAGTACAACACAACTTAACAGCGATGAACTCTAACAGAATGCTTGGCGTTACCACAGGTACACAGGCAAAGTCAACCGAGAAGTTATCTTCAGGTTATAAGATCAACCGTGCAGCTGATGATGCAGCAGGTCTTGCTATAAGCGAGAAGATGCGCCGTCAGATCCGTGGTTTAACACAGGCATCTGCTAACGCACAGGACGGTATCTCTTGTGTACAGACAGCAGAAGGTGCTCTTGCAGAAGTTCATGATATGCTTCAGAGAATGAACGAACTTGCAA
>JAEEGL014692947.1_pt1 | contig 24167 bp, 16 predicted proteins | sample 9134231 | NCBI WGS metagenome assembly JAEEGL01 (sample SAMN16246548, study PRJNA631951) | gut metagenome | biome: gut microbiome; feature: rumen; material: fiber-attached | host: Bos | place: Iran: Karaj | collected 2018-10
ATTCCTTTGACATCTCTGATTCAAACTAGGCGTTATTTAGCACAATCATGTAAGGATTTGTTGCATGCGATGGAGCTATATAATGCTGGACCAGATGAAATAAAATACTTTAAAGAAAATATGGCATTATTTATGAAGTAATTTTTAAGATGACACTTGAGGAAGTAATTGATGAATCTATTACGAAGATACTTGAAATAAATCCAGATTTAACTTATGCAGAAGTTTATGAGCTATGTTCAGACTATCTTTTGAAGTTTAATAAACCGACAAAAGAAGAAACTAAAATTAAAAGTCTGAAAAAATATTTGAGTAAGTTTTTTGAAATTGATTTATTCGTTGATGAAGAACCTAAACTCGAAAATATTCAGCCTACTGTTTCTCCTTTACAGTCTATTCCAAAGCAATATTTTCAAGAAAGAAGTTGGGCAAAAAAGGATTATATAATTAAAATTCACCATTTGGATAAACAAATATGAAAGACTATTCTTTTTGATGATGCAAATTTGCAGCTACGCTTTTGAGATGAAGTAGCTTTGATATGAAAGAATGGAAGTGGAAAATCTACTCTATTAAAAATGTTGATATGAAAAGAAGAATCTTGATATGGGATGATAGAAATTGCAAATTGAGTTAAAATAGGATATCTTTCTCAGGATTTATTTCGGGCAAATGATGAACATACTGTGGAGGAAGAAATGAAGACCTGTTTCCCTGACATTAAGCTTGCTATGGAAAGGATGGAAGAAATTGAGAAATTATTGCTTGATAGTAATTCTGATCATCATGCATTAATTGAAGAAGAAACTAAGCTTCAAGAGCAATTAAAAAAAGAAAATGGATATCAAAAACGATGAATGCAGATTGAAATGCTGAAGTATTTTTGATTTTCTAAGGCTATGCTTAATTTTAAAATTAAGCAACTTTCATGATGAGAACAGACTAAACTTCAAATAGCAAAATTTTTAATTCAAGAGGTAGATTTATTGTTGCTTGATGAGCCTACAAATCACTTGGATATAGAATGAATTTTTTTCTTACAGCGTTTTTGTGAGTTATGGTGAAAAACATTAATATGTATTTCACATGATAAGAAATTTTTAAATTCATGTTTTAATCGTGTTGTAGAGATTAGTCAAAAGAAATTAAATCTGTATGAATGAAATTATTCGGACTATTTACGTCAAAAGGAAAAAAATGTAGAGATGCAGCATAAGAATTTTGTAGCACAACAAAAATATTTACAGCAACAGGAAGCTTTTATTACAAAGTTCCGTTATAAGGCTAGTAAGGCTGCTCAGGTTCAGAGTAGGATTAAAATGCTTGATAAATTGGATAGGATAGAAGCTCCGGAAAATGAATCAGCTCCGAAGAAAATTAATTTTAAATTGTCCCAAAGATTACCAAATTTGATTATGCAGATTGAATGATTAACTGTATGATATCCATGAAAAGAATTAGTTACGTTGCCTAATAAAATAGAGATTACAAAAGAAATGCACATTTGAATAATCGGTAAAAACTGAATTTGAAAAACTACATTAATAAAGACGATATTATGAGAATTACAGCCTCTACATTGATTAGTTAAAATTCATCCAGAATTACGTGTATGATCGTATTCGCAGGTGTTTGAAGATTTGCATCCAATGGATACTGTTATTGAAGCTATTATGTGAACGTGAATCTCTTATCAAGATGCTAGAGCTTTCTTATGAGCTTTACAGATAGATGTAGAGAAGATGGATCATAAAGTTTCATCATTATCTTGATGAGAGATGGCTAAAGTTGCATTAACTAAGATGTTATTGCAAAGACCTCATGTGATTATAATGGATGAACCGACTAATCATTTGGATTTATGATCAAAAGAAACAATTAAAATGATGTTACAATGATTTAATGGTGTAACACTGATAGTTTCACATGACAGAGATTTTCTGGAATGAACTTCGAATATGTTATGGTGAATATGGGATAATCATTTAACGGTATTCCATGATTTACAGAGGGGATTCCAAGAATTAGAGAGCAGCTGTCGAAAATGATAAGAATAAATTAATTGAGTTTATATTGAGTATTTATTCTTTATTTCTTGTTCACTTAATTTTCCAATATCTGTAAGGCTAGCCTTATCAACTAATGACCAGTCTAATATTTTTCAATTTGAATATGTTAATTTAAGATAAATATATTTATAGTAATCTGATAAATTAAAATTAACTCAATTTACGTATTTAGTGTTTAGATATATGAGATTTGTAGAATTTGGTTTATCAATGTTTAATATTTGGTAATGAGTAATTGGGTTGCTATCGTCACCACCATATCCATTGATAGAAAATATTTTATATCATTCTCAATCTCCAATTTCATTCTTTAAGTCTTTGTCCATTAAATCGTCTATCGACATAATTGTAATGTCTTTGGGTAACTGAAATACTGATTTATCCGTTACTCATGGTGTACATGTTATTTTAGTTCAAAGTTTAAGCAATTTACTTAAAGATGATAATCGTTGGCTAGTGACATCTCATCATGTTTCGATTTGTATTCATTGATTTTCTCAATATCATCATCACCATAGGTAAGTTATTGAATTGGTTGCTAACATGTTGAACATGTTAGATTTTGTTGTAACATATCATTCCATTATGTAATCTTCTTGTCCATCATCATAAATACATGTTAGTTCGTTTTTCTCTTTGTAAAGCTTGTTTAAATATTCTAAACAATTTTCATTAGTATTGCATGTATTATTTTCATTATTTAGGTTGTTGCTTATTCAATTGCTAGCTCTTTGCATCATGAGCATTACATATCATCTTTTTTCATGATTACTTGCTGGAGTATCTAAACTGTTAATAATTCATTTATTATATAGGTAATTTATGTGGGGACGATAATAAGGATTTCAGTTGTTAATGGATGTACCAGCGGATTTATTTAGCGCTCTAGAAAATGCTGTAGCAAATTGTCATCTTGTAACAATTCCGTACGGATTGAAATTAGTGGCAATTTTTCAATCATCTCCTATTCACATTAATCATAGTTGACATGCTTTAGTTACTCATAAATCGTATTGAGTATCTAATGAAATTGATACATCGTAAAATGAACAATTTAAAGATGTATCTACTTTTAGTCATAGTATATTGATTGCGAAATTTGATATCATTTTAGCCATTGATATTCTATTTAGTTCTGAGTACATTCATGCTTTATCAATGCTTTGCATAGTTGTTATTCAATTTTTGTATGCATAATTATATGCATGTTCCATTTCTTCTCAGTAAAAATTTGCGTTAGAAAAACAAGTAAGTACGTATGCACATATAATTCAGGAAAGGTAAAATTTTTTCATTATGAAAAAAGTAGCTATCATATAAATTATTATCAATTCTATATGAATATAATATATAAATTCAATAAATATATTATGGATCATTTTTTATTTTAACCATCGATTTTAAAAATTGTAAGGTATTTAAAATATCTGCGTTTTATGAATTAATCTTCTTGAATTTAAGATTACAAAATCTATTATGATTGAGCTATTTTAAATGAGGATAAAATATGAGATTTTTTTTGTGAAGATTTACTTATTCGGTCTGCTAAAGTTTATATTCAAATTTAACAAATTTTCTCAATTTTCTTAATTTATATTGTTAATTATAATCATGTTAGATAAATATAATCCTAATGATATCGAATCGAAATGGTGAAAGATTCGAGAAGAAAAATGATATTTTAGAGCTACAACTAATCCAGAGAGAAATAATTTTTCTATAGTTATTCCTCCTCCAAATGTAACCTGAATCCTTCATATGGGGCATGTTCTAGACGAATCAATTCAAGATGTATTGGTTAGATGGAAAAGAATGTCTTGATATAATACACTTTGGATGCCAGGTACTGATCATGCTGGTATTGCAACGCAAAACAAGGTAGAAAGAGCATTAGCCGAAGAATGAAAGACAAAGGAAGATTTATGAAGAGAAGCATTTATAGAAAGAACTCGAGAATGGAAAAAGAAGCATGGAGGTATTATTACTCAACAGCAAAGAAAACTTTGAGCCTCTTTGGATCGAGAAAAAGAAAGATTTACAATGGATGAAGGTCTTTCTGCAGCTGTTAGAGAGATTTTTGTAAAACTATATAATGATAACTTGATTTATCAGGGTGAATATATGGTTAATCGATGTCCAAGATGTGGAACAGCATTAGCTGATGATGAAGTTGAGCATATTGATACAGATGGACATTTTTGGGAGATAGCATATCCTATCGTTTGAGCTGATGATAAATTGATTCTTGCGACAACTAGGCCAGAAACAATGCTATGAGATACATGAGTAGCAGTTCATCCAGATGATCCAAGATATCAGCATTTAATATGAAAAAAGGTATTATTACCTCTAGTTAATAGAGAGATTCCTATTGTTGCTGATGAATATGTTGATAGAGAGTTTGGTACTGGAGTAGTAAAGATGACGCCAGCTCATGATCCTAACGATTTTGAGGTTTGAAAAAGAACAGGTTTAGACATTATTAATATATTTACGCCTGATGGGAAAATTAATGAGAATGGTTGAAAATATAAATGATTAGATCGTTTTGAGGCTAGAGATAGAATAGTTGAAGATTTAGAGAAATGATGATATTTGGTAAAAGTAAGACCGCATAATCATGCTGTATGACATTGTTATAGATGTAATACAATTATTGAACCTAGAGTGTCTAGACAGTGGTTTGTAAGAATGCAACCTTTAGCAAAACCTGCGCTTGAGGCTGTAAAATCAGGTAAAATTAAGATTCAACCTGAAAGATGGGTTAAGGTGTATTATCACTGGCTTGAAAATATTAGAGATTGGTGTATTTCTAGGCAAATTTGGTGGTGACACAGAATCCCTGCTCGATATTGACCAGATTGAAAAGTATTTGTTGCTAGGAATGAGGAAGAAGCAAAACAGCAAGCTAAAGAAAGTTATGGTAAAGATGTTGAATTGAGTCAAGAAGAAGATGTGTTGGATACATGGTTTTCTTCTGCTCTTTGGCCATTCTCTACTATGTGATGGCCTGAAAAGACAGAGCTACTTGAACATTTTTATCCCACATCAACTTTAGTAACAGGAGCTGATATTATCTTTTTCCGAGTTGCTAGAATGGTAATGATGTGACTTTATGAGATGAAAGATGTCCCATTCCATAATGTATTTTTCCATTGAATTGTTAGGGATGAATTGGGACGTAAAATGTCTAAATCACTATGAAACTCTCCAGATCCATTGAAACTTATTGATGAATATGGCGCAGATGCTATAAGATTTACTATGATATATAATACTTCAGCAGGTCAGGATGTATACTTTTCGGAGAAGTTAATTGAAATGGGAAGAAATTTTGCGAATAAGGTTTGGAATGCTACAAATTTTGTATTAATGAACTTGGAAGGATTTGATCCTAAAGCTGTAAAAAAAGAAGATTTACAATTTGAATTAGTAGATCATTGGATTTATTCTAGGTTAAATAGCACTATAAAGGAAACTCAAGAATATCTAGAAAAATATACTTTGGATGAGGCTGCAAAGACAGTTTATGAATTTATTAGATGAGACTTCTGTGATTGGTATGTAGAAATGGCTAAGGTTAGATTATATATGAATGATGATGCAAAAAGTAAACAGACTGCACAATATGTTCTTTGGGATGTTTTAGAGCATGCATTAAGACTTCTTCATCCATTTATGCCATTTATTACTGAAGAATTATGGCAGCAATTAAAAATAGAAGGTGAAACAATTATGCTTCAACCATTCCCTGAATGTGATGAGAATCAGATTTCTTCAGATATAGAAAAGGCCATGCAATGGTTACAAGAAGCAATTACAGCGTTTAGAAATATTAGAGCCGAAGCAAATATTAATCCGGGTAAAGAAGTTCCAGCTTTGATTAGAACTGTTGATAAAGAAGAAGTTAAAATATTGGAGAATAATAAGTGATTTCTTATGAAACTTGCAAAGCTATCTTCATTAGAATTTGGTTGAAATATTGAAAAACCTGAACTTTCTTGATTTAGGGTTGTAGGTAAATCAGAATTAATTGTTCCTCTTCTATGACTTTTAGATACTGAAGCAGAAAAGAAAAAGATACTTGATCAAATTGAAAAATTAGAAAACTGATTAGCTTCTTGTGAGAGAAAATTAAATGATCAAATATTCTTATCTAAGGCTCCAGCTCAGATTATAGAAAGAGAAAAAAATAATAAAGCAGATTATGAACAGAAGATAGAGAAATTGAGGCAGAATTTAGCTTTATTGGAAAGTTATTAATATTGTAATTATATGAAAAAGAGGATAGAAATTCCTCTTTTTTTTAAAAGAAAAATTTAGCATTTGGTGGAGAAAAGAAAAATGTGATTTTTTTGACTTTTTTATTGTTTGTGTGTATAATATTAATACATTTATTGATTATCATAGTTTATGATGGAAAAGATGCATGAAAATAAGATTAATTTTTGATTTAATTTTGATATGAAAAGTGGTGATTTGTGAGAGATATTAAAAATTTCACCTAAAGATTGTGTTATTCAATCGGTTGATTTTTTGAAAAATTCAATTTTTGATTGAAATAAATTTTTTATTTTTTGATCTGGTATGGAAGTATTACTTTGAAATTCTAGTTTAGCCATGCATGATATTGATATACAAGTGATTAGTAATGGAGATTCGGATATGAACAATATAATTCAGAATTTTGAAGATAATGGTTTTAGGTGTCTAGAGTGAGATAATCCCAATAAAAAGGTATTTATAAAATGAAAGATGTGTTTTGATATACATTTTTTAGAGGAAAATGATGGTGTATATGTTGAACATAGTAATCAGTGAGATTTTGAATATCCAGTGGAATGATATTGATATACACAGGATGGTATTTGATATATGAAACCATCTCTTTGTTTACAAATAGCAGAAGGATGACGTTGGAATGATACTAGAAGTTTTGGATGAAAAATTAAATATAAATTTTGAAAGAGGTGAAGAAAAAATGAAAGACGCATAAAAAGACTGAAAGAATTGGCTGCTGATAATAATGATATATTTAAAATGAAATTTAAACCATCAAAATTAGGATAATCTATAAGCATTAATGAGAACAATTGTTGTATTATTATTTATTGAAAAAGCTGACTATTATAGTCAGCTTTTATATGTAAGAGATTAATTCTTCTAGTCCAGGGAGCTCCTGAAACAGTTCGAACGAATTACGAGAAAGGCTTGTTAATAAGGATAATTTTTCATTTATCCGTAAAATGGTACAATTCTATATTATAGAAGTTGAGCCAAATTTCAATGTACAGAAAAAACTCAGCAAAACACAGCAGGAACTATATTGAGTAGCAGATTTTTAGTATAGATACCTGCTTTTTTCTTTATTAGGGTAAGAGTGATTGAACTTTTATATATAATATAGTATAGAGATATGATATATTATAATAGCATAGGTCCGCCTAAATCGGTTATTGAATTACCTCAGCAGAAAATTATAGATTTGTTAGAGGTAGTAATGGAATCAATTTTAATTTAGTTCGTATACTATAATATTAATGAAACAAGAGACAATGACAATCAAACATAGTTATGATAATAAGACATCGAAGGTTAGGCTTGGTGTTAATTCATATGTGACTAATGGTCAGATTGCTATTCTACTATATACAGAAGATGGAGAATATTATTCAGACCTATCAGTATATGTTGAACCTTTAGAATGTCAGAACTATATGGCAGTAGATGTAAACAATTTACCAACAGCTGAAGAGTTCATTCAGAGATATAACTTATGAGATTTAGTAGATTATGTTCATTCAGGATTTGTCACTTATCCTGTATATGCTATGAATCTGGATGAATTGAGAAAATGGGATGAGAAGTGAGTAGAAGAATTATCTAATACGGAATTCAATCCAGCAGAAAACAACCATACAATATGGGATAACATTAAATGATAATGGTTAATGTTCAATAATTAGGAGTCTCTAAACGAGACTCTTTTTTTAATAGGGGATGTGGTGGTCCTATGGGGTGCCGACTATGGTATTCGTTAGGGGGTACTCTTTATATTGGGAGAAACTACTATTTTAACATTGGAGATAAAAATTCTATTATACTTCCTTTTCATTTATAGTTCTCGATAACATATCTCATTACACTTCAAGTGAATTGATTCATATCTATTCTGTCATTTGAGGATAACCACTTAATAAAATTTACTGAAGCCATCGTATCTAAACTAAGTTTAATTCAATTCAAGTAGAATTCTCAGTTTTTATATTCTACTCATCATCAATAATATTCATTAAGATAGTCTATTGTTTTTGTAGTGTCTAGGTCAAACATTTCTATATTATTACCAATAAAAGATATTTCTATATATATGTATAGGGTATTAACGGACCCAGATGCTCTTATATACAGATTGCTTTTTTCTGATTTTGTGATATAATATGAAAACGCAGATTAAAAAAAGTTTTAGTAGTTCTCGATTGAGATTACTCTTATTGAATTAATGTATATGTAGGTCATATGTGTCCTTTTTGAATGATATATAGTTTTATTAGATATTAATTAGGATTCTAAATAGAATTTATAAAATAGAGAGCATTTTTTAATGCTAAAATCCTATACATATATAGAATATCCTTAGAGGAACCGACCGTATCCGTTTACACTATTTCGTTCTTCGTTCTCTTTCTTTGAAGGCAAAGAAAGACAACGCAAAGAAACCTGTTGATTTAGAAGTGCTAAATCAACATTATTGTTTAATAGATAAGTTTATAGTGTCCTAAAGTATATAGTATCCTTCCAATCTCAAGTGCGATGATTGATAAGTAGTGCTTATCAATCAGCACAGATTAGATATTCTTATATAGAATATCTTATAAGATAATCCTTACTAGATATTCCTTATAGGATATTCCTTAGATACCATAGAAAATATATATACAAAATATAAATCACTGCCGAGCCGCCCGAAAAAGGGTTGGCTCTTTTTTTATTATGGGGGATATAGTGGGCTCAGTATGGGTATGTGTCATATATATATGATGGGTCACGCTTGTAGAGTTTATAAATAAATAATTTATTTGTGAATAAAAATTTAAGATATTAGTGAATGAGTGCTTCTGATAGGGGTACTTTCATCATTACTGTAATATATTATTATTTGAAAATCAAAACAAAATATACATTATATATGAGCAAAAAGTCCGTTATTAAATAGGGTTTTTGTGTGGCGAAGGGAGTTCTTTAGGGAGCTTCCTTTTTTTATAATAATGAGAAAATAGAGACTTGCTTTACCTTTTCGTCTTTTAGTCAACTAATACTTAATCATACAAGGTTAATCTCACTCTTTCAGTCCCATAGTTCATCGAATAGTTTAACAGCTAATGGATATATTTCTTCGGCTTTATTTATAGGATTAGCAAATTTTAACTGATGAGATTTGTGTTTATAATCAGTATATCTCACGTGTACGTGAATTATATCTCAGACTTTCTTTCTATCTCTAAGTGATAATGCTAGTTCAGAGGAAAACTCTTCTAGGAATGTAAGAATATAATCTCTATCTTTTGTATCTATTTTGGTAATGGATGAGGCTCATATTCATTTCCTTTCATCGTATGTATCTTCAACTTTACTATCATCTATTCAATTAGCATATTCCCATAATATAACTCAATAACTTCACAATCTGCTTTTCATTTCATCTCTTTGTTTATTGGCTAAGTCTCATATAGTTTCTATCTTCATCTTCTTTAATACAGGTTCAGTTTTTCTTCAGCATCAGAATAAATCTCTTATAGGTAACGGCCACATTTTTTCTTTAATTTCGTCAGAAAAAAGTGTGTGAATTTTGTTAGGTTTCTCAAAATCGGATGCCATCTTAGCGAGTACTTTATTGTTTCATATTCATACATTAACAGTAAATCAACATTTCTTAGATATATATTCTCTTAGTTCATCAGCTACTCTTACAGGGTCTCAGTATATTTCTTGCATTTCTTCAGTGTATTCAACAAAACATTCATCAATGGAGTATTGTTGGAATATCTTAAACTTACTTCTTATAATGTCCATCATCTGATCGGAACATTTCTTATAGTATTCATAATCAGGAGGAGCGATAATAACTTTAGGATAAATCTTTTGTACTTCATATAATCTCATAGGTACTTTGATTCATAATTTTTTAGCTGGAGTAGATGCAGCTACTATGATACTCTTTCCTTTTTCTTTGAATCAAACGACAGAAACATCATTTCTAATATCCCTAGTATATCATTTATCTAGTACTTGTTTAGCTGACCGTGATAGGAAAGCGGAGTTTACATCTATGTGGAATACGATTCTAGTCATTTGATTATATTCTTACTAAACTAATTCAGTGTATAGCTAAATATAATCATTAGTCAAATCATTTTTTGACAAAAAATATTACGGCACAAAATACAGAAAGTTTTTATGTTTTGATGGTTATATTGTGCTTTTGTTATTGGTTTGATTTGACTAAAATCTAAAGATTGATATATATAAGAACTAGTAGGATTTCTACATAGTTTTATGTATAGGTAAAAAGCTTTATGGCCGAAATATTCAATAATAGAACAGATAAGGTTGGGGATGATTTGAAAGTTACTATCCAGAAAAACAGTAAGCTATATGTAGCTGCTGCTATTTTTTCTATATATTGATTTGATGCTTTAAAGAGTGTACTATCTAAGATTGATTCATTACAGTTTATATTTACAGACCCTACATTTGTTCAAGCAGATAAAGAGAATAGAGAACAGAAGAAGTTTGAGATAAATACTAACAAGGCTATTCAATCTATTAGTGGGTCAGATTTTGAAATACATTTAAAGAATGAGATGAAGTGAAGGGCTATTGCTAAGGAATGTAAGCAATGGATAGAGAAGAAAGTACAGTTTAAAACTAATACAAGTTATCGCTACATACAGCCACAAATAATAGTAGATAATGAGAAAGATAAGTTTGTATATAATTGATTAAATGAGTTTAGTAGTGCGTGATTTGGATACGAGAATGATAATGCTATACTTAGACAGATAATTAAGAATGATGAATATGAGAATACAAGAGAATTTCTAAAGGCATTCCAGGAAGTATGGAATGATGAATCTACACTAAAAGATATTACACAGGAAGTATTAGATTATATAGCTGATTTGTATAAGGAGAACGCTCCAGAGTACATATATTATGTGACATTATATAATATATTCGATGAGTTCTTAGAAGATATCTCAGAAGATGAAATAGCAAATGAGAAAACTTGATTCAAGGATTCCGTGATATGGAATACATTATATGATTTCCAGAAGGACGCAGTTCTTGGGATTATAAACAAATTAGAGAGATATAATGGATGTATATTGGCAGATAGTGTTTGACTTTGAAAGACTTTTACAGCTTTGGCAGTTATTAAATATTATCAGGAAAGGAATAAATCAATTCTAGTTTTATGTCCAAAGAAGTTAAGTGAGAACTGGAATACATATAAATCAAATTATAAAGATAACATATTACTAAAGGATAGATTAAATTATACAGTGCTTTTCCATACAGATTTATCTAGGACTAGATGATTCTCAGGAGAAGTAGATTTATCTAGGGTTAATTGGTGAAATTATGATTTAGTAGTTATAGATGAATCACATAATTTTAGAAATAAGGCAGCGAGAATAGATAAGGAAACTAGGTATTCAAGACTTATGGAGCAAGTTATGAAGGCAGGAGTAAAGACTAAAGTATTAATGCTTTCAGCAACTCCAGTAAATAATAGATTCACAGATTTAAAGAATCAATTAGCTTTGGCATATGAATGAGAAACGGGAATAGTAGATGAGAAGATGTGAACTAAAAGGTCTATTGATTCCATTCTTTCTCGTGCACAACAAACGTTTAATGAGTGGAGTAAATTGGATATAGAATACAGAACGAGTGAGGAACTATTGCGTAGATTAGGAGCTGATTTTGATTTCTTTAAATTATTGGATAGTGTAACAATTGCTAGAAGTAGAAAGCATATTGAGAAGTATTATGATATAAACGCTATTGGAAAATTTCCTACTAGGTTATTGCCAATGAATATAGATAATTGTCCAATAACTGATTTGAAAACAGCACCATCTATTAAAGAAATTGCAGACCAATTAGCTCAGCTTACTATGTGTGTGTACTCTCCATTTGATTATATCTTACCTGGAAGTATACAGAAATACGAAGAAGAATATGATACTAAAGTGGCTGGAACGAATGCCACACTGAGACAATCGGATCGTGAGAAATCCTTACAGATTTTGATGAGGATAAATTTCTTAAAAAGATTGGAAAGCTCAGTAGAATCATTTAGAATTACATTAAAGAAAGTTATATCACAAGTAGATTGAATATTACTTGCCATTGCTAACTTTGAGAATAACGATGGAACTAAAAATTATTCAACAATACAGACCGAGGCTTATGATGAGGAAGAACTAGAGGAATGAGAAGAAGAGGGAGAAGATTTCTCTGTTGGAAAGAAAGTAAAGATAGACCTAAAAGATGTAGATACTATTAGATGGAAACACGATTTGGAGGCAGATAAACTAATATTAAAACTGCTTCTATTTAGTATGGAAGAGATTACACCAAATCACGATTCTAAACTTCAAAAGCTATTGGAAATAATAAGAGAGAAAGTGAAGAATCCTATTAATTGAAATAATAAGAAGGTAATAGTATTTAGTGCTTTTGCTGATACAATAGATTATTTATATAGAGAGTTATCTGTTACTCTAAAGGAGAAATATAATCTGGACAGTGCTAAAGTGACTGGGAAATGAAATGACTGTACACTAAAAATCAATCACGATTTCAATAACTTACTTATGAATTTCTCTCCTATATCTAAACATAGAAAAGAGATTGACCCTGAGGCTATAGAAGAGATAGAAATACTAATGGCTACTGATTGTATTAGTGAATGACAGAACTTACAAGATTGTGACTTTCTCATTAACTACGATATACACTGGAATCCAGTCAGAATTATTCAGAGATTTTGAAGAATAGATAGAATAGGTTCTAAGAATAATGTAATTCAGTTAGTTAATTTCTGGCCTAATATAGACTTAGATTCTTATATAGATTTGAAGAACAGGGTGGAGAATAGATGAGTGATGGTAAGTATTACGTGAACTGAAAATGATATGAGAAGGAAACAATTGGAACAGTTGAAGGATGAAGTAGTAGATATAGAAGATATGAGAACGTGAATCAATATCACGGACTTATGATTAAATGACTTTAGGATGGATTTGGTAAACTATATAAAAACCAAATGAGATTTGAAAGATGTTCCAACAGGAATGCACACAGTATGTGAGGCAGAACCAGATAAAGGAATTGAGCCTGGAGTGATTTATGTATTAAAGAATAGGAATAACTGAGTGAATATAGATAATACAAATCAATTACATCCATTCTACTTAGTTTATATTAAAGAAGATGGGGAAATATTATCTAACCATCTACAGGTAAAACAGACATTGGATATACTCAGGTCTATATCAAAAGGTAAAGAAGAACCAATCAAAAAAGTATACGAAATATTTAATGATGAAACTGATGATGGAAAAAAGATGGATAAATATTCAGCTTTACTTAGTGAATCAATTAAATCTATAATTAATGTAAAGGAGGATTCACTGATAAATAGTCTATTTAGTAAATGATGAACAGCCAATATAGGAAGTGAAATTAAATGATTAGAAGACTTTGAGTTAATTTCATTTATAGTTATTAAATAATATGACAGCATATACTTTACCTAAGTCTGCATTGATAGATAAATTTGTAGCAAAGAGTGTGATATTTGATAAGGCAGATTCAAATTATAAAGTGAGAGAGGAATTCTCAAAATATATACAGAGAATAACCTGGAAATATAAATTAGCAGAGAGTACAATTTGAATCCGTAAAGGAAGTAAGGTAGAAGAGATTCAGATATTTGAGATACAGCTGAAAGAAAGAGAGATTCCAAAGAATGTATTGGCAGTGATAGATAGAATTATTCCATATCCAATATTATTTGAATGTGTATTTAAGGATGATATAGCCTATGTGATAAGTTATAATAAGGAATACTTCAGATCGGAGTGGAATCCAAATATAGAATTTGAATTGATATGAGTAAACTTAGACAAAGTATATGAGAAGATAATATCAAAGTTTGTATTAGGAAATGATATATGAGATGGTAATGTAGAATTTGAAGATACTATGGAATGGCATAAGAAAGTAGAAACATTAAAGAAAGAGATAGATAAATTAGAAAATAAGATAAAGAAAGAGGTGCAGTTTAATCGTAAAGTTCCACTTAATATGGAACTACAGAAGAAGAAAAAAGAGCTAAAAGAACTTTTATCCCATCATAAATAATTAAATGGATAGACTAAACTTACAAACTCCAGATTTAACTACTGAGAATGTTAAGAGAATTCAGCAGTTATTTCCAAATTGTGTAACTGAATCTGAGGATAGTGAATGAAATATTATGTATAAAGTAGATTTTGATTTACTCAGAACAGAATTAGGAGATGAATCCGTTGTTGAATGATTAGATGAGAGATATAGATTAGACTGGCCAGGTAAGAAACGTTCCAAATTGGATGCCAATACGCCGATAGACAAAACACTTAGACCAGTTAAAAAGGATAGTGTAAATTGGGATACAACGGAAAATTTATATATAGAGTGAGATAATTTTGAAGTATTAAAGATACTACAGGAATCTTACTTAGGGAAGATAAAGATGATATATATAGACCCTCCTTACAATACAGGTAAAGATTTCGTTTATAGTGATAATTTTACAGAAGATGCAGAAGATTATAAAGAGAGAACAGAGCTAAATGATGAGTGATATAAAATGATAAAGAATACGGATACTAAATGAAGATTTCATAGTAATTGGCTTTCTATGATGTATAAAAGAATAAAGGTTGCTAGAGATTTACTAACTCCTGATGGATGCATTTTTATAAGTATTGATGATAATGAGGTAGATAATTTAAAGAAGATATGTGATGAAATATTTTGAGAGGGTAATTATATAACTACGTTAAAATGGAAGAAAAAGAAACAACCGTCTTTCTTATCAAAAGTTGCCTGAATTATTGAGTATATACTAGTTTACTCAAAAAATGAAAGCTTGGTAGAAAAACTATCTATTGAAAGTTTATCAGATTCTGATAAGCCAATTGTGAATGCATCAAATAATCCAGTTGAAAGGACATTCTATAAATGAATAAGAACCAAAACAACAGAGGATGTAGAAGTAATAAAGGCTTGAATATATCAGAATAAATCTATGAGTGTTGAGTTCTTAGATGATGTTCATATTAAAGATTGAAGGACTTTAAATGATTTTAGAGCAATATCAAAGTTCAGAAGTACGCAAGAAAACTTAAATGATTTTATGAAAAAAGACCTTATTTTTATTACAAAAAACTTTTGATTTAGGCGTGATTTAAGTGATGAAGAAAAGGGAAAATGAAAGGCTATTACAGATTTATTATTAGATTGGTGACAAAATCAAGATGGTTCTGATGAGCTTAAAAGTTTATTCGGAATTACAGATGAAGTTAATATTTTTGATAACCCAAAACCTGTTTTATTGATAAAGAATTTAATAAAAAGCAATTGTAGTAATGATGATATAGTATTGGATTTTTTTAGCTGAAGTGCAACAACTGCACAATCTGTGTTTGAATATAATTCAGAATTGGAAGAAAATGGTGTAAAGTTTATATTAGTCCAAATACCAGAGAGTATTGAGAATACGCAGAGAGCATATGAGATGTGATATGAAAATATCTGTGAATTATGAAAGGAAAGAATTCGTAGAGCTGCTAAAAAAATAAAAGAAGAAAGAGGAGCAGATATAGACTATGGATTTAGGGTATTTAGAGTTGATGAAAGCTGTTTGAAGAGTGTGGACAAACATCCAAATGAGATTACGCAATGAGATTTATTTAATGATATATCAAATATAAGAGAGGATAGGACTCCTGAAGATTTATTAACTCAGGTTATACTTAGCCTTTGATTGACTTTAGATTTACCAATAGAGGAAAGGAAGATTAAGAATAATAGAGTTTTCTACGTAGCTTGAAATTCATTAGTAGCTTGTTTTGATGAGAATATAGACTTCTCTATATTAGAAGAAATCGCTAAGGATGAGCCATTGAAATTAGTATTCCGTGACGCTTGCTTTAGAAGTGACACAGATAGAATCAATGTAGAAAATACTATGAAGAGATTGTCTGAAAATACTATAGTTAAGGTTATTTAGCTTATCAATCCTAACATATTATGGAACTTAAATTTAAGGAACAACAATATCAGATAGACGCAGTTAATGCTTTAGTGCGTTGTTTCTACTGACAGCCTAAAGGAAGTCTATTATGAAGTACACTATTCAGAGAGACTATAGATTATTGAGTAGCTTGAATCCAGGAAGAGGCATTCAATGCTTTTGCTAATAATCCATTAAGTAATGATGTTAGATATCATATGCTTTCTCAGGTTCAAGAATTACAGAAAGAACAATGAATACCAGTAATAAAGAAATTAGATGAAACAAATTGAGAGATAAATTTTACTGTAGAAATGGAGACGTGAACAGGAAAGACATATGTATATACCAGGTCTATATTTGAATTGAATAAACAATATGGATGGAGTAAATTTATTATAATGGTCCCATCTATCGCTATACGTGAATGAGTATTCAAATCGTTACAAATAACAGCTAGTCATTTTCAAGACTTATATTGAAAGAAACTCAGATTTTTTATTTATGATACTAAGAATAGTAGCAATTTAAGTAATATTAAAAACTTTGCCGAGAGTTCTAGTATTGAGGTAATGGTTATGAACTATCAGGCATTTGGTACTAATACAGAAGACGCTAGGAAGATTTATCAGAAAATGGATTCTACTAATTCTATTAGACCAATTGATATTATAGCCTGAACTAGACCTATCTTAATTATAGATGAACCTCAAAAATTCTGAGCTACAGCTGAGGCTAAGATACAAGAATTTAAACCTTTATTTATTGCTAGATATTCAGCAACTCATAGAAAAGATTACAACAAGATATATAGACTAGATGCAGTAGATGCAGTTAATCAAAAGCTAGTAAAAAAGATAGCGGTTAAATGAATAGAAACTATATGATGAACAGGAACAAATAGTTATATGTTTTTGGATAGAATCAATGTATCTACTACGAAATATCCAACAGCACACATCAGAATGGAAATAGAGTTTAAAGATAAGTGAGGTATAAAGAAAGTGTTGAAGGAATTAAAAGAGTGAGATAATCTATATGAGATATCTAATTATATGAAACAGTATGACGGTTTTGTGATAAATAAAATCGACGCATATCATAATGTAGTATGATTTATTAATTGAGTTGAAATTAAAGTAGGACAAGTATTGGGAAATATAGACGAGGAGCATATCAGAAGAATCCAGATCAGAGAAACCATAATGCAACATCTCGAAAAAGAGAGGCTTATGTTCCATAAGTGAATTAAGGTATTATCCCTATTCTTTATAGATGAGGTTAAGAAATATCGTGACTATGACCAGCCAGATGAGAAAGGAATTTATGCTCATATGTTTGAGGAAGAATATGCTGAGGCGTTAAATGAGACTAAGGAGTTAATGGATGTAGAATACAATAATTATCTTGAGAGATGTGGAATCGAGAGTGCTCATAAGGGATATTTTTCTATAGATAAGAAATGAAAGTTTATAGATTCTAAGGAATGAAAGGATGGATGAAGTGATGATGTATCGGCTTATGATTTGATTATGAAGAATAAGGAAAGACTATTAGATTTGAATGAGGATACTAGGTTTATATTTTCTCACTCAGCACTTAGAGAATGATGGGATAATCCAAATATATTCCAGATTTGTACATTGAAAGAAGGTTCTTCAGTTATCAGTAAGAGACAGGAAATATGAAGATGATTAAGAATATGTGTAGATAAGAATGGTTATAGGCAAGACCAAGATGTTTTATGAAAGGAATTCTTTGATATAAACACTTTGACGGTTATAGCTAGTGAATCATATGATGAATTTGCTAAGGCTCTACAGAAAGAAGTATTAGACTCCTTATCTGATAGGCCTAAAAAAGTTGCAGTAACTGTATTGACGTGAAGAGTCTTAAGAAATGAGAATAAAGAAACGATAGAATTAACTGAGCAAATGGCGATGAATATTATTTTTGATATGGCTGCGAGAGGATATATAAATAAAGACTATACAATAACAGATAAGATGGTTGAAGATATAGAGAACTGAAAATTTGAGACGATAGATGAGCTAAAAGATTTCAAAGATGAACTAGCTGGAATTATGTATAAGATTCATACTACTGCAACATTCAAGCCTGTATCAATTGGTGGTACTAATGTGCCATCTACATTGTATGTTAAGGATGAGAATTTTGAGAAGTTCAAGGTTCTTTGGAATAAGATAAAGTTTAAAACAACATATGAAGTAGATTTTGATGGAGAAGAGCTAATAGAAAAGAGTATTAAATCAATTGATGAACATTTGAAAGTTAGGGAAGTATCTATTAAAGTTACAACAGGTACTTTGGCAGAAGAGCTTACTGAACAACAATTGAAGGAGTGAAAGGCTATGTCTAAAGATGAACAACAGATATGGAAGACTCAGAGTGTATTATGAAATATTAAGTATGATTTAATTTGAGAAATCGCTAGAGGTACAAAATTGACTAGAAAGACTATTGCTAGAATATTACAGGGTATTAAAGATGGAGTTTTCAAGCAATTTTGAATCAACCCAGAAGACTTTATTCGTCAAGTGTCAGAATTAATTAACAACGAGAAGGCGGCTACATTGATTAGCAATGTTACATATCATAAGACTGGAGAAGAGTTTGATGATGTAGATACGTTCACTATCAATAATTTCTCAGGAACTCTACAGGAAAACATATTAGAAGTTAAAAAACATATCTATGACTTTGTGAAAGTAGATTCTGAGAACGAGAAGAAATTCGCAGAGAATCTGGAGAAATGAGAAATATCTGTATATGCTAAGTTACCTAATAAATTCTTGATACCTACACCTGTTGGAAACTATAATCCAGATTGGGCTATAGTATTTGATAAGCAGGATGTTAAGTATATATACTTTATAGCAGAGACTAAATGAAGTATGAGTTCTATGCAGTTGAGACAGTCTGAGGCCTTGAAGATATGATATGCTAGAAAACATTTTGAGGCTCTAAGTAATGCAGATGTTAAGTATGATGTAGTAGAATCTTATGAGGATTTAATGAATAAGATATTCTAAATTATATAAGGAGGGATTCGTTCCCTCTTTTTTGTATTAAAACCTAATTGTCATAAATATTCTTGATATTGACAGGCTAATGATTATATATATAATATATTTATATAATAGTGTATAAATATGAAGGAGAAATCAACAGGATGTTCGTGAGTGCTTGGAATTATTATCTTAGCGATTTTTGCATTGATTTCTTCTTGCTCGGATAATGATAAGCCTAAGGTCCATACAGAGGAATACAGACCATCATATACGGCAACTACAACAAATACAAGTACTACAACAACTAATACTAGAACATATCCAACTACAACTACTACAACGAATACCAGAACATATAACAATAATTCATATAAGAGAACTATTCCAGAACCAGAAAAGAATCCATATCAAGAATACGATGAATATTACGATGATTACTGGTATGATTACTATGGATGATATGATTGATATGATGACCATTATGAGGATTGGATAGATGAATTTGGAGAAGAATATGAGGTAAGATGATTTGAAAGTTATGATGATTACTATCAACAGTATATGGAAGATAGAGGAGAAGATAATTTTTGGGATTACTACGATGACCGTTGAGGAAGAAATGATGATTGATACGCATATGATTATGCAGACTTCTACGATGATTTCTATGATGACCACTATTGAGAATATTTCGATGATGATTATGAATATTAATTTATTTCATTACTAAATATAAAGATGGATAATAATGAGGATTTTGACACAATGTTTATGATGTGAATGTTAGGACGTGCTTCTCAAGAATGTGCAGCACAAGATTTACACGAAGATTGATATTCAACAGAGGAAATAGCAGATGAATTAGATATTGATGAGGATGAAGTAAGAGATATAGTTGATGACTATTAGTGTCACAAATATGTCATATTCATCGTACCTCTATATATAAAGATGATGATTTATTTCATATAATGTTAAACAATATGGGATGGGTTGTTTTCTTGTTATTATGTATCTTTCTAGGTAATGATGATTGACCTGGAATCCTCTGATTGATAGTGTTGTTTTTCTTGTTCAAGCGATTATGACGGCGAGCTATTCTGTTTGTTTTGTAGAAGGATGAAATAGCACAAAAGTGGGGGTCTAAAACGCAGAGAAATAGCAGGTAATACCGTCCTCAAAATTCAAAATTTTAACTTTAATTGTATCAGATGGAATCTAGTACCACCTCAAAAAATACTCATAACTTCACTTATACTTATTTTAGCACTATTGAAGCCTTAAAATCCTACAAAATGTCGGATTCTATGATTAGTGACTATATGGATAGAATGAGTGAGCGTGAGCCGATGAGCTATTACATAAACTATGTGAGATATCTAAGGAGTGTTGTAGTAACATTTCCAAAGAAAAGTATTTTTTGAAAGTTGGTTCTATCTCTTGCCAAGTGAGAAAGTAAAAGATGATTTATCTCTTGTAATATAAAAGACTTATGAGATAAGATAAAAGTTCAAATGTCCTTTCTTGATTTGGTAAAGGTTCAGTTGATGTGAGAATTGATGTGAAGATATTGATTGAATGTTAGCTTATTAAAATTAGTATTTCTTGCCTTACGTTTTGATATGAATCAAAAAGAGAAAGGAGTTATTGAATACATAGAGAATACTAACTTTGAGAAGTTACTATTCTATGCTTTGAAATATAGAAAGTCTTCATATCTTTCTATTAGTGTAGGTACATTGTTGAATCCTATTACATATTTTATTAACGGTTCAGATATCTGAAACCTGAGAAGTGGAATAGTTATTAATATATTGAATCTTTTGGAGGATTCTGAAGTGTTGAAGATAGAGAAGAATTCATCAAAAGATATTTTAGAGGAAGAGCTTACATCTCATATACAGTGAGAGAAAAGGAAGAAGAAAGAAGAGTATATCAAAAAGCTATATGAGAAAACAAGTATTAAAGGAGCTAAAACTGGGGAGGAAATGTGGCAATCATCAAAAAATTTATGAAGGATGGCGGCAGAACTGGATAAGGCTGAAATTGAATTATTATTCTGATTCTATGATATCGATGAGTGAGATAACCAATGAGAGTATCCTGATCGAGTACAAGATATAGAAAAGTTTCTAGAGCAAAATGCGAGCTGAGAGTATAAATTGGAGATAAAAGAGGGAGAAGTAAGGTATGCGAAGAATGATTTCTCTACAAGTGATTTATCTAATGAGAAGTATGTAGAGCTGAAAGAGTATGTTTCGTGATACTGATATGTAGCACCAGATGAATATAACGGTCGTGTTACTCGTATTGTATGACGTACTACTCGTAAATATTGAAAAAAAGGAGCAGATGATTAGTATATAATCACCCCATAACTGGGGACTTTTACAAGGGACTTTCTTTCAATAACCCTACTCTAAGGGAGGAAGAACTAAAGCAATAATCACAATGAAGATTACTTTAGTTGTAAGTCCTGACAGTCAGCAGTCAGCTGATGTCTGAGAACTTTTATTCAACTTAGTTGAATTATTGGCTCAATGAGAAGCTGAATCTGCAAAAGAAGAGGAGGAATAATTCCTCTTTTTCTTATGCTTTTCTTATGATTGTTCGAGTTTTAATACATAAAGTATAAATCTAATTTATATATAGTAAATAAATAGAACTATCTCTTGATTTATGCGGTATAAACCTTAAAATCTAATTAGATTTATATGGTAAATTTTATACTATGGCAGAAGAAATTGAGTATGTAATTTATGTGAGAAAGTCTACTGAAGACACTTCAGGAGAAAGACAAGCTCAGTCTATACCTGACCAAATAGAGAGGTGTGTTAAATATGCTGAAGACCAAAATCTAATATTAAAAATGAAACCAGAGCATTTTGAATTTGAATCAGAAGAAGAAATAAAGATTGAAGACAATGATAAAGACCTAAAGAGTAGAAGAATTTACCAATGAACCAGGCAATATTATATCATAAAAGAAAGAATGTCTGGTAAATTTCCAGGTAGACCAAAGTGGGATAAGTTAATTAAAAAGATTAAGAGCTGAGAGATAAAGTGATTAATCAGCTACTCACCAGATAGACAAGCCAGGAATATGGTTGATGGTGGGATATTAATAGATTGCGTAGATAATGGGTTAGTGGATTTGAAATATACCAATTTCAATTTTGAACCAAATGCAGCAGGAAAGATGATGCTGTGAATGTGGTTTGTATTCAGTAAACAGTATTCGGATAAACTTTCTGAAGATGTGGATAGATGAAAGAAATCTAGTGTAGAAAAATGAAAATCACAGTGAGAAACTAAATATGGATATGCTAAGAATGAAAATAGTAATTATGTTCCTGATGGAAAGAATTTTGAACTTATGAAAGAGGCTTTTAGATTGAAAGTAGAAGATAAAGCCAGTGATAAATATATTGCTGAATGGTTAAATGCTAATTGATTCTATAAAATGAGATGATGAGCTAAACAAAAAGTTAAGGCTCCAGCATTAAGTGAAGTATGGATAGACCCATTCTATTATTGAATGTACGTAGTTTGAAAGAATACTCAGGATTTGAGAGAGGTAGAATGACTAAATTTTGTTCCAATGATAACGGAAGAGTGGCATAATATATTAATGGATAGATATTATTCTAAGCGTAAGAAAGTAGAAATTAAGGCAACAGCTCGTAAGGATGAATATGCTTTCTCTATACCAGATTGAATGTTAAAGTTAAGGGGTACAGATTATGCTTTGACAGCATATATCACAAAGAAAAATCATAGATTAAAGATGTATGAAAGAGCAAAAAATGATAATCCAAATTTGGAATTGGAAAATTTTATTCAATCTAGTTGGGTAAGATATGAAATAAAGACAAATTGAGTTAAAGATAAAAAGACCTCTAAAACTAGCAAAGGTGTCACAATATCCATAAACCAGGATGTTATTGAGGCTGCTATTATGAAAGTTTTATCAACAATCAAAGTCTCTGAAAAGGAATATAAAGAATATGTTAAAGTGTTTAATAATAAGATGAAAGAAGTATCAAAGAAGAATCAGGAACACCAGAGTACAATACGTATGAGAATATGAACATTAGAGAGAGATAAGACAGAATACATTACAAAGTATATGTGATGGGATTTTAGAGAATGAGAGGAAGAAATATATAAAGCAAAGCTCAAAGAGTTTGATGACCAGATTAGATTATTAAAAACACAAATAGATAATATGGTTGTGTCAGAAAGGGATTTAGCTATGGAGTTAAAGATGATGACACAAATCTTAGAAAGAGCAGTTGATATCTATAAGAACTTCTCAAGTGTTCGAAAGCAAAAATTATGCAAACTTTTATTTTCGAACCTTTACATAGATAACAAAAAAAGGCTTACCATCGAGGTAAACCCAGCAGTTAAAAATATTTTAGGAGTAAAATGGTCAAGACCAGGGCTGGCAAGAATCGAACTCGCGACGCGCGGCTTTGGAGACCACCGCTCTACCTCTGAGCTACAGCCCTATATTTAATTATTCAACCAATAAGCCTGATTCTGTGTTTAAAGCACGATATATCTGGCAAAGAGTAAATCTTTGATCTTGCACTCCTCGAAGAGGAAGCTTGCATTGGGAAGTGGTTTGCCCCTCGAATAGCAATCTGCTATACTGAGTAGAAGTAAGTAATCTAGATTACTATCTTCACGTTGCATCTTTCATCG